>Ga0081535_100191_pt1 | contig 56501 bp, 52 predicted proteins | sample HotLakmasection3_FD_71020 | JGI IMG/M metagenome (GOLD analysis project Ga0081535, IMG submission 71020) | Hypersaline microbial mat communities from Hot Lake, Washington, USA - Section #3 (SPADES assembly) (version 2) | ecosystem: Environmental > Aquatic > Non-marine Saline and Alkaline >... | reverse complement strand
CCTCGGCCCAACTGCCCGCGCCCGACCACGGGCCGGGACTCGCGTCACGCGCATCGCACCAGCCCAAACCCCCGACGCTGGCATCACCAAGCCCCAATCCAAGCTGCAACGAATAAGGAGGGGTAAGCGCGCTGAGCGCGGCCAGCGAGAAAATCGCAGCGAAGTAAACGTCCGAAGTTGCCTGAATAGAATAAGCTACGAAAACACTTGAACCGACGAGACCGGAAGCAGCGCCAAGCGCCACCCAGCGTCCGCACAGTCCCGAAAAAAGCTTATAACTGGCGACCAAGGTCACAATACCTGACACAACCGCAATAGCTTTGCCCGCAGTAACCCAGTCGCCGATCAGGCTGTAGGTTCCCGCGAGCACGATGACGAAGCCCGGTGGATGAAAGTCACTGCGCAATGGTGCGCCAGCCAGCAGCCGCTGGGCGTCGGCGAGCATGCTTCCTAGAAAGTCGGTTTCGGTACCGTAACCGGGGTAGTCGCGCCAGCCGGCGAGAACGACAACGAAAATGCTGTAAAACGTAATCAAGCACATGGCCAGAACGGTCGAAAGGACCTGCTCGCGATCCGTGTTCCAGATGACAGCGGAATCTGAAACTGTTTTGTCCAAAACGCTCAACTGGACCTCCTGAATTTGAATCCATCCCTAGCAATTGCTTAAGATGGAACAGCGCAGCAGTTGACGAGCCCAGGTGCGGTGCGCGATATTAAAGAAACATCGCCATGCCGAGCTCAATCCATGATTAAACTCGTTTGAGGAGAAATTCCATCATCCAATGGTAGCGGGGTCTGTGGATCGGAGTCGGCTCGGCACGGCATGCCGACGCGCCGGAGGCTGGCTTGGGGACGGTTTTCGGGGGGTGGCTGACGGCCGGGACGCAACGATCGGGCTGGCGGTGACAGAGGGGCGGTCCGCCGTCTTCACACCGGCGTGGAACTTGCCACTGGCATCGGAGCCGGCGTTGCTGCTATCAATGCCGCTCCGTATCGTGTGGGGCGCATTGCAGGCCGGCTGCGGTCGTTGGCGTGCGCCGATTGCAACGCAGCGAATGCCGATGAACGGAGAGGCAGCGGACACCGACGGCCGCAAGGCCGTGCACCTGCGCATCTTCGGCCGCGTCCAGGGCGTCTGGTTCCGCGGCTGGACCGTGGACGAGGCCCAGCAGCGCGGCCTGGACGGCTGGGTGCGCAACGTCTCCGACGGCTCGGTCGAGGCGCTGGTCGCCGGCCCGCCCGACGCGGTAGAAGAGATGGTCCAACGCTGCCGCCAGGGCCCGCCGAGCGCCTCCGTGGACGACGTCAAGATCTCCCGCGCCAACGATCCCGGCCTGGTCGGTTTCCACCAGGCGCCGACGCGGTAGGGCCGACCGCCAGGGGCACATCCGGCGGCGCCCGCCACGCGCCATTCATCGTTTCCATGGCGCGAGCCGATGCGGCGGTGGACCGGCGCAGGCGGGCGGGAGCCGGGCATGCAGACGCCGCGCATCGGTCCCTATCTGATCGCAGCCATGCCCGGCCTGTTCGTCCTGATGTGGTCGACCGGGTTCATCGGGGCGCGGCTCGGCCTGCCCTATGCCGAGCCGATGACGTTCCTGGCGCTGCGGTTTCTTCTGGTGGTCGGGATCTTCGTTCTGCTGATTGCCGCGGTCCGGGTGCCGCTGCCGTCCGCCGGGGCCTGCGGGCACGCCGCGGTGACCGGCGTGCTGCTGCATTCCGGCTATCTGGGCGCGGTGTTCGCGGCGATCGACCTCGGCATGCCGGCGGCGCTGGCGGCGCTGATCGTCGGATTGCAGCCGCTGCTGACCGGTGCCGTGGTCGGACCGCTGCTGGGCGAGCGCGTCCTGCCGCGGCAGTGGGCCGGGCTGGTCCTCGGGCTTGCCGGCGTTGCGCTGGTGCTTTCCGAGAAGCTGGCGGTCGGGGGCGGCGGGCTGTTCGCGGGCTTCGGCCTGGACGCGGTCGGCCTGGCCGTTGTGGGGCTGTGCGCGATTACCGCCGGGACGCTGTACCAGAAGGGCTTCGGCGGCGGCCTGGACTGGCGCTGGGCGGCGCTCGCGCAGTACGGGGCCGCGCTGGCCGTCACCGGCACGCTGGCCCTGGCGATCGAGACCAACCGGATCGTCTGGCACCGGGACTTCGTCATCGCCCTGGTCTGGCTGGCCGTGGTGCTGTCGATCGGCGCGGTGGGGCTGCTGATGCTCCTGATCCGGCGCGGCGCGGCGGCGCGGGTGGCCGGCCTGTTCTATCTGGTGCCGCCGTGCACGGCGGTGGTCGCCTGGATCCTGTTCGACGAGCGGTTCGGGTGGACCGCCGCGGCCGGCATGGCGATCGCGGTCTCCGGCGTCGCCCTGGTCGTGGCCCGGCCGGGGTATCGGTGAGCGATGACATGGTGGCCGATGAGGATGAGGAGCGCACTACCGCAATGTCCTGAGCTCCAGCATTGCGACCCGATCCAAAGGCTCCAGCTCATGCTGCAACGAGTGCCACATGATCTCTTCAATAACGAGGTCATACTGGTGTCGGTACACGTTGCCCAGGGCGGCAAGTCCCGGCCAATCGATGTCAGGGCGACGGGCCTTCAGGTCTTCCGGAAGACGGCGACTGGCCTCGGAAATAATTTCAAAAGCGCGGGCGACCGCATAGCAGGTCTTGATGTCAGTGCAAAAATCCTGGTATGTCATGCCGCTCGTAAAATGGCGGACATTCCTGATATTCTCCAGAATGTCGGAGAGCCGCTGCGCGGGCGTTCTAGAAGGCATCTATCGAATCCCGCAGGATATTTTCCCGCAACAGCGGCTTCAGGCTGCGGCGGTTGGCGACATCTGCGTTTCCGTTGAACAGCTCTTCGATGTACAGGCACAGCCCACTGTATTCGAACAGACCCATCGGATGATTCGGGTCCAGCTCGATGAGCACGTCGACGTCGCTGTCCTCCCGCGCCTCGCCGCGGGCCACGGAACCGAAGACCGCGGCATGGAGAACGCCGCGCCCGCGCAGGTCGTCGGCGTGAGCGCGCAGCCTGTCCAAGGCATCGTCGAGCATTGCAGCCATCGTCCCCTCCACGCGCAGTCATGCTATCGCATTCCAGCCGGAAATGGCATGCGTTTTTCCGGAGCGGTTGTCATGGCGGCGATATCCCGTCGCGACAAGCCTCACCGACCGCGCTCCGGCTCCCCCGCCCCGAACACCTCCTCCCACGCCTCGCGCAGGGCCATGTCGGCCTCGGGCAGGGTGACCGGGTGGCCCAGGTCGACCAGGGAGGTCACCCCGTGGCCGCGGATGCCGCAGGGGACGATGCCGGCGAAGTGGGTCAGGTCCGGCTCCACGTTCAGGGCGACGCCGTGGAAGCTGACCCAGTGGCGCACGCGCACGCCGATGGCGGCGATCTTGTCCTCGCGCCCGTGGCCGCGGTCGACCCAGATGCCGACCCGCCCCGGCCGGCGCTCGCCGCGCACGTTGAACCGCGCCAGGGCGCGAATCAGCCACTCCTCCAGGTCGTGCACGAAGGCGCGCAAGTCGGCGCCGCGGCGCCTGAGGTCCAGCATCACATAGCCGACGCGCTGGCCCGGCCCGTGATAGGTGTACTGCCCCCCGCGCCCGCTGCGGTAGACGGGAAAGCGGTCCGGCGTCAGCAGGTCGCCGTCGCGCGCGCTGGTGCCGGCCGTGTACAGCGGCGGGTGCTCCAGCAGCCAGACGAGCTCCGGCGCGGTGCCGGCGCGGATCGCCGCGACGCGCGCCTCCATCCCGGCCAGCGCCGCCTCGTAAGGCACGGGGGCGTCCGCAATGCGCCACTCGCAGGCGGACGGCGCGCGGTCGGGCAGGGGCTTGGCTGACGGCCTGGTGTCCATTATCTTGAAAGCGAGCCTGCGGTTTGGTATGCCCCGAGCCCCCAGGGAACGGGCGCCGCCGCGGCATCGGCGAGCCCATGCGGTCGTGGCGGAATTGGTAGACGCGCAGCGTTGAGGTCGCTGTGGGGGCAACCCCGTGGAAGTTCGAGTCTTCTCGACCGCACCATCCTTGAGGATCCGCCGCTCCGCAAGGCGCCCGCGCAGCCGGTCCACCGCGGCGCCGGGGCTTTTGTTCCTCCAATCGCCTTACATATAAACCGTGCCCATCGATTGGGAGAGCCGGCGCCGCATTCGTCGCGCGTCTGGGGAGGGTGGCCGTCGCCGGCGGCCGGGGTGTCTGATGCGAGTCGGGAGTTCCTGCCGTGGCCGAGATCCTCGAACCGCGCGAGCGGGAGCCGGAGCAGGGCTCGCCGGAGCAGGGCTACGGCCTTCCGGACGAGCTCCACCGCGAGATCGAGGAGGCGCTCGACGCCGGTGACGTCGGGCAGGTCGAACGCCTGCTCGGCACCCTGCACCTCGCCGACCTTGCCGACCTTCTGGAGCGGCTGCATCCGGACGACCGCAAGACCGTGGTCGGCATCGTCCGGCCGACCCTGCGCCTGGACCCCGACCTGCTCGCCTATCTGAGCGAGGACGTCCGCGACGAGCTGCTCACGCTGCTCGAACCCGAAGAGCTGGCCGCCGCCCTGGCCGAGCTGGACAGCGACGACGCGTTCGCCGTCATCGAGAACCTGGAGGGCGACCGCCGCCGCGAGGTGCTGGCCAACCTGCCGGCGCTCGACCGGCGCTGGGCCGAGGAGAGCCTGAGCTTTCCGGAGTACTCGGCCGGCCGCCTGATGGCGCGCGAGTTCGTGGCGGTGCCGATGTTCTGGACCGTCGGCAAGACCATCGACTATCTGCGCGTCGCGGAGAACCTGCCGGACGAGTTCTACGACATCTTCGTCGTCGACCCGCGCTACCGGCCGACCGGCGACGTGCGCATTTCGAAGATCCTGCGCTCGAAGCGTTCGGTGCGTCTGGCCGACCTGGTGGCCGAGGAGATCCGCACCGTCCCGGCGACCATGGACCAGGAGGAGGTTGCCTTCCTGTTTCGCCAGTACGACCTGACTTCGGCCCCGGTGGTGGACGACGCGGGCCGGCTGATCGGCGTGATCACGGTCGACGACATCGTCGACGTGATCAACGAGGAGGCCGAGGACGACATCCTGAAGCTGGGCGGCGTCATCGAGGACGACCTCTACCGCGACGTCATCGAGACCAGCCGCGCCCGCTTCGCGTGGCTGGGCGTCAACCTGGTCACCGCCGTGATCGCCTCGGGGGTGATCGCCATGTTCCAGTCGACCATCGACCAGCTCGTGGCGCTGGCGGTGCTGATGCCGATCGTCGCCTCGATGGGCGGCAACGCCGGCACCCAGTCGCTGACCGTCGTGGTGCGCGCGCTGGCCACCAAGGAGCTGTCCGACCGCAACGCCCGCCGGGTGATGTGGAAGGAGATGCTGGTCGGCTGCGTCAACGGCCTGTTGTTCGCCGCCATCGCCGGGGCGATCGCCGCGCTGTGGTTCGGCGACATGATCCTCGGCGTGGTGATCGGCCTGGCCATGATCGCCACGCTGATCGTCGCCGGCCTGTCCGGTGCGCTGATCCCGGTGGTGCTCGAGAAGGTCAAGGTCGACCCGGCGGTGGCCTCGGGCGTGTTCCTGACCACGGTGACCGACGTGGTCGGCTTCTTTACGTTCCTCGGGCTGGCCGCCTGGATCCTGCTCTAGCCGGGGCGGCGCCGGCCGCGCTTGGCGCCGCCCCCGCGGAAAGGCCCGCCCATGACCGACCCGCACGCCGTCGAGGACCAGAGTGCCGCCGTCGCCCTGCTTGCCGACCCGGCCACCCACGGCGGCGCGCCGGTCGAGCGCATCGAGACCCACGGCGCGCTGATCTTCCTGGCCGGCGACCGGGTCTACAAGTTGAAGCGCGCCGTCCGGTACCCCTACATGGACTTCTCCACCCGGGAGAAGCGCGCGGCGGCATGCCGTGCCGAGGTGGCGCTCAACCGCCGCACCGCTCCGGGTCTTTATCTGGGCGTGGCGCCGCTGTGGTGCACACCGGACGGCGGCTTGTGCCTGGGGTCGGTGGACGAGCAGCCCGACGACGCCGCACCCGGCGTGGCCGACTGGGTGGTCGTCCTGCGCCGCTTCGACCAGGCCGGCCTGCTCGACGCAATGGCCGAGCGCGGCGCGCTGACCCCGGAGATCATGGACGACCTGGCCGAGGCGGTGGCGGCGCTGCACGCCGAGGCCGAGCGCCACCCCGGTGCCGACGGCGCGGCGCTGCGCTGGGTGGTCGAGGAGAACCTGGCCGAGTTCGGCGAGGTGCCGGCGCTGTTTCCGCCGGACCGCGTCGAGCGCCTGCGCGACCGCTCGCAGGCCGCGCTGGACCGGACCGGCCCGCTGCTCGACCGGCGCGCCCGCGAGGGCTTCGTGCGCCGCTGCCACGGCGACCTGCACCTGCACAACGCGGTCCTGCTCGACGGCCGGCCGACGCCGTTCGACTGCATCGAGTTCAACGACGCGCTGGCCGTGATCGACGTGCTGTACGACCTCGCGTTCCTGCTCATGGACCTGGACCACCGCGGCCTGCGCCCGCTGGCCAACCGCGTGTTCAACCGCTACCTGGAGATCACCGCGGACGTCGAGGGGCTGGCGGCGCTGCCGCTGTTCCTGTCGGTGCGGGCGGCGGTGCGGGCCAAGGTGTCGCGCAGCATCGCCGAGACGGTCGGCGAGGCGGACCCCGATGCGGCCGAGGGGCTGCGGCGGGAGGCGGTCGCGTACTTCGATGCGGCGCTGCGCTACCTGGAGCCGCCGGACGCGGCGCTGGTCGCGGTCGGCGGGCTGTCGGGCACCGGCAAGACCACGGTCGCGCGGGCGTTGGCGCCGGACCTCGGCCCGGTGCCGGGCGCGCTGATCGTGCGCAGCGACGTGGTGCGCAAGCGCATGCTGGGCGTGCCGGAGACCGAGCGGCTGCCGGAAAAGGCCTATCGGCGCTCGGTCACGAAGCGGGTCTACGCGGAACTGCGCCGCCGCGCCGCCGCGGCCGCCGCGGCCGGCCACGCCGCGATCGCCGATGCGGTGTATGCGGGCGAGGGCGAGCGCGCGGACATTGCCGCGGCGGCGGCCGAGGCGGGCGTGCCGTTCGCCGGGGTCTGGCTGGAGGCCCCGATCGCCGAGCTGTTCCGCCGCGTCGGCGGGCGCAGCGGCGACGCCTCCGACGCCGATGCGGCGATCGTCGCCCGCCAGCGCGGCTCGCGCACCGGCCCGATCGAGTGGGCGCGCGTCGATGCCGGCGGCGATCCCGCGGCGACCGTGGCCGAAACCCGGCGTGCGGTTTCGGCGGCGCTTCCCGGCGATCGCCTGCAGGATTGAGTTTCCGCAGCGAAAGGATCGTGGAGCGGACCGCGCGCGCCGTGGCATGATCCCGGATCCTTGCCGCCTTCGGGGGCGGTGCATTCCGGGAACACGGCAGCCGTGACCATCAGGACCATCCTGGCCTCCGTCTCCGGAGGCGAGACCGACGGCGCCACCTTGGCGACGGCGTTCGCCGTGGCCGAGCGGCACGCCGCGCACGTGGACGTGCTGTTCGCGCGGCCCGCCCCGGCCGAGACCATCCCCATGGTCGGCGAGGGCGTCTCCAGCGCGGTGGTCGAGCAGCTTCTGGTCAGCGCCGGGTCCGAATGGGCCAAGCGGGAGCTCACCGCGCGCAACGGCTTCGACGCCGCCGTCGCCGCGACCGGCCTGGTCTTGCACGATGCGCCGCCCGGCCCCGGCGCCGCCTCGGCGAGCTGGCGGTCGGAGGCCGGGCGCGAGGACCGGGTGGTGCGCCGCGCCTGCCCGACCTGCGACCTGCTGGTCATGGCCAATCGCGCCGGCCGCGACGACAACCTGCAGTTCGTGCTGACGCTGGAGGCGGCGCTGCTGACCGGCGGGCGGCCGCTGCTGTTGATCCCCGACGGCAGCCCCCGTCGCGCCTTCCCCTCGGTCGCCATCGCCTGGGATAACAGCGGTCTGGCGGCGCACGCCGTGGCCGGGGCCATGCCGCTGCTGCGCGACGCCGCCGCCGTGAGCGTGCTGAGCGCGGCCACGCCGCGCACCGATCCGGCCCGCGCCGCGGAGCTGGCCGGCTACCTGGCGTGGCACGGCATCGCGGCGGCCGTCGACCGGATCGATCCGGGCCACGGCAAGGTCGGCCCGGCGCTGCTGGCTCGCGCCGGAGAGCTCGGCGCCGACCTGCTGGTGATGGGCGGCTACGGGCACTCCCGCGTGCGCGAGTTCATCCTGGGCGGCGTCACCCGCCATGTCCTGACCCACACCGCCATCCCGGTGCTGATAGCGCACTGACCGGCCGCCTTCGATGCGCGACGGCAACGGCGCGTCCCGCCCGGACCCCTGCCTCCCGGCATCCCCGAACATGACAAAACCCTGAAAACCCGCAGGATCGCTTCCCATATGTCAAGAAAGGGAGGACCTTGCCATGTTGACGATCACCGACTGCATCGGCATGAGCGGCCTCACCGAGAGTGAGGTCGATGCCATCGCCGAGCACGAGCACATCCCGGAGATCGTTGCCGCCGAGATGGGGGCATGGCTCCTGGGCACGGCCAAGGGGCCTGTAACCATCGAGGCGATGATCCGGGACGACATTGTCGCCGCGCGCGAACACGGGCTGCGGCGGCATGCGGATGAGCTGCAGCAGGCGCTGCGGCATTTCCACCAGGAGCACCCGCCCGTCATCCATTGACGCGACGGGCACCGGGCCGGCAGGTCGCCACGGGCGGCATGCCGGCAGCGGGAGGGAATTGGGGTGACGATCAGGACCATTCTGGCGCCGCTGAGCGGAACCGAGACCGACGGGCCGCGCCTGAAGCTGGCATTCGCCGCCGCCCGGCGGCTGGGCGCGCACGTCGACGTGCTGTTCACCCGCCTGGATCCGGCGGACGCCGTGCCGGTGGTGGGGGAGGGCATGTCGAGCGCGGTCATCGACCAGCTCGTCGCGTCGGCCGAGCAGGAGACGCACCGCCGCCGCGCCGCCGCCCGGCACCATTTCGAGGCGGCGCTGGCGCACTTCGGCATCAGCCCGCACGACACCCCGCCCGGCCCGGGCGGGCCGACGGCGGCCTGGGAGGAGCGGGTCGGCCGCGAGGAGGCGCTGGTGCGCAGGCAGTGCGCGGTGGCCGATCTGGTCGTGCTCGGTCACGAGCCGGGGCCGGAAGAGAACCTGCAGCTGACGCTGACCCTGGAGGCGGCACTGATGCACGGCGGCCGCCCGGTGCTGCTGGCGCCGGCGGCGCCGCCCGATCCGGTCGGCACCATCGCGGCGATCGCCTGGGACGGCGGGCCGCAGTGCGCCCGCGCGGTGAGCGGAGCGCTGCCGTTCCTGCATGCGGCCGAGATGGTCCACGTCCTGGGCGCGAGCACGGGACACGCCGATCCCGACGCGCCGGACGCGCTGGTCGACTATCTCGCCTGGCACGGCATCGATGCCCGGGCGCATCGCATCGATCCGGGAAACGCAAGGGTCGGTGAGGTGTTACTGGAGACGGCATCGGCCTTCGGGGCCGACCTGTTCGTCATGGGCGCCTACAGCCACAGCCGCATGCGCGAGCTGATCCTGGGCGGCGTCACCCGATTCGTGCTGGCCAACGCGGGTCTGCCGGTGCTGATGGCTCACTGAGCCGGCACCGGTCATCCGGCGGCGGGCCGGCGTTCCCCCTGTCAACGAGAAGAGGAGGAAGTCCCTATGTTGACGTTGCAAGACTGCATCAGCCTGAGCGAACTCACCGAGGAGGAGGTCGACGCGATCGCCGAGCACGAGCACACGCCGGAGATCGTTGCGGCCGAAATGGGCCACTGGCTGGTCGAGACCGAGGCCGGCGAACGGCGCATCAAGAAGATGATCAAGGAAGACATCGACGCTGCCCAGCGCCGGGGCGACTACCGCCACTCGGCCAAGCTCAAGATGGTGCTCAAGCAGTTCCTGCAGGACCACCCAGAGGTGGCCGATTGAGCGAGCCCCGGAACCGCATCCGGGCGCGTCCGGCAGCAAGGACACAACAGCCGTGTCGTTGAGAACCATCCGCCTGGAACTGGCCCGCTGCGCCGATCATCCCCAGGGCAGCCGGGAGTGCGGATACGAATTCGTCGCGCCACTCACCCGGGAGGGTGAGCTGGACGCGGCGGCGTGGCGGCCGGTGTCGGGCCAGTGCACCGTCCGCCGCTTCTGGGAGCACGAGAAAGACGAGACCGGCCGGCTCGTGCACACACGCGCGCACGGCTGGACGTTCCGGTACCGCGATCCCGATGACGACGAACCGATCTTTCAGCTCGACCGCCATCGCATGGTGGTCGGGGAATACGTCTCCGTCACGGAGCACGACGGCGTCCAGCGCACCTTCCGCGTGGCGTCGGTGCGCTAGCGCGAGCGCTCAGGGCGCCTCGGCCGGGCACGCGGCGGGCAGGGCCTCGAGCTCGGACACGGTCGCGTGCACGACGAAGTCGCCGTAGTCGATGTCCATCGCGTCGATCACGCCGTTGTCGTACAGGCGCACGGCGATCTCGTAGTCCGGTACCGGTCCAGCCTCGGTGAAGAAGGCCAGCCGCACCGGCCACGACGGCCGCGCCAGCAGCGGCTGGGCGGGGCTTTCGGGCGCGGAGCGGCGGGTGCCGATCACGGCGCTGATCTCGGTCAGCGTGTCGAAGTGCGTGCCGTCGAACAGCAGCGCGGCGAACAGCGTGGCGTCCGCCTCGGCGTGCTCGAGCAGGGCGATGGTGTGGGCGGTCGGGAAGATCGCCTCCGCCGGGAGCGGGCGTTCCGCCTCCTGCGGCAGGCGGTAGACCACGGTGCCGGGCTCGCCCGGCGCCGGCCGCGTCGCCAGTCCGCGGATCTCCTCGTCCACCACGCCGTTACTGACGGTTCGGGTCGAGAAGGCCAGCTCGGTGCCGTCCCGGCTCTCCCAGATGGCGTACGACGAGGTCAGCTCGACCTCGGCCCCCTGCGTGTACAGGAAGTCGAGGCGGTAGTTCTGCTCGATCGTCCAGCCGTCGCAGGTGTCCGCCCAGCGGAACGTCATCTCGCCGTCGACCGCGCTGACCTGCGCGCCGCTGCGGGCCGACCCCAGGGTCAGGTCGTAGACGGCCCGGTGCGGGGCGATCTCGACGGCGGCCTGCCCGGAGGCGGCCGCGGCGGTCATGGCGAGGACGAAGACTGAGACCGGGGCGGTATGTGTGGGCACGACGGCTTTCCCTGCTGCGCCGGGTGAGGCGCCGGGACAATAGCACTTCATGCCCGGGAAAAGGGAAGCCCGTAGACCTCCGGGCCCGACGAATGGGCCGGCTCCCATGGCGCGCGGCCCTTTGTCAGTAACAATGGGGCCCGGCCGGAACCGCGGGCGCGGCGGGCCGGGCTTCAGCGTGGAGAGACCGTGCGGCCTTATTCGGCCGCTTCGGACGTGGCTTCGATGCCGGCGTTCTCGCGCGCGATGGCGCCGACGAGGCGGCGGATGCGATCGCGCAGCCGGCGATTGCTGATCATCGAGAAGTCGCGCATCAGCTCGAGCTCCTCGCGCTTCGGCAGCTTGTCGGCGTCGGTGGGCGGATTGATGTTGCCTTCCACCGGGGCGCCGTCGAAGAAGTACGAAATCGGCGCGTCGAGGATCTGCGTCAGCCGGTGCAGCGTCGACGCACTGACCCGGTTGGCGCCCCGCTCGTACTTCTGGAGCTGCTGGAAGCTGATCTTCAGCCGGTCGCCGAGGGTTTCCTGGCTCATACCCAGAACCAGGCGGCGTTCGCGAATCTTGGCACCGACGTGCACGTCGATGGGATCGGGACCCGCTTCGGCGATGGTCGGCCGGCGACGTTGGGGGGACTTGCGGTTCATGGCTCTACTCCTCCGGCTTGCCGCGGCGCACCGCGGTGCCTGCGTTCATTGCCAGCGTACTTTGTTCTCTTGTTTCGTGGGCCCGTCGCCCGGCGCCAGGGGACGACGCGCCGCCGGGACGCGCACCTGCCGGTGGCATTTCCGTACGGGGATCAAGCGACTGGCCATTGACGTGTTCCGACCTCCGGAGTCACACCAGGGGGATCGTTAGATTAGTGTCTAAGTAGTAACCTTCTTTTCTTTCCGTTGCGAGAACAATTTTTGCTCTGACGGCTCTCGAAAGGGGGCAACTGCCGTGGACCGCCCCCGATCCGCCCCTCTCTCAGGGAGGAACTGCACCGACTAATCTAACATAAATGGTATTGCCCGCGAAGAGTGCAAGATTGGCCCGATCCATGCAAAAAATCCGGGGTGCTTCCGGATCCTGAAAGGCGAATGTCCAATCCCCCTGCAATTTCATACCGCTACGCGCGACGGGCGGAATCCGGCGCGCGCCCGGTGCCCGGACCGGGCCCGCCCGACGAACGCGGGGGCGGCGCCCGGGAAGGGAATATCTTACATGGGGTGATTGTTCGTCATGCCAATGGAACGGATCGGCCGGGCGACCCGGCGTTTGCCCGCAAAGCGGATCCCGCCGGCAAGCCGGCGCCCGGCCCGCGGGATAAGCCGTTCGCAACGAATGCGATTTCCCGCCGCCGGCCGGAGCCGCAGGCTGTCGCGCGGCGGTGGTGGCGCCGGGGCGTGCCGGTCGGCGATCCCGCGCGGCGCTGAGTCGCAGCCGCCCGGATCGCCGTTGCCGGCGCGACTCGGGACGGGGCCTGAGTCCGGGGCTCCGGTGGGCTGCGGCGCTATGCCGCAGGACTCCCCGCCCGCCGCGAATCGGCGCCGGGCCGGCGCGGTCCCGCGGCCGGGTCACCGGCACATCGATTCCACCGCCGCGACAAAGTTGCTCGGCAGCGAGTAGCGCCATTCCCCGGGATGGTTGCGCAGCCAGCGGTCGAACAGCGCGCGCACCTCGCGCAGGCGCATGCCCGCGACGCAGCGGTCCAGGCCCTCGGGCGCGGCCCGGAGGGCGTACAGCGTGTCGATCAGCCCGGCGACGTAGCCGTCGCGAACGGTGTCGCCGGCGGCCAGGTAGCTCTCGGTCGTGGCGAACTGCATGTAGTCCGTCGCCGCCGCCGGCCCGGGCGCCCAGGCGATCGCGACCGCCGCCGCCAGGGCCGCCATGCCGCCGGCGCGCGGCCGCCGCACCGGGCCGCGGCGCCGCCTCACCGCCATGCCGGGCCGGCGCCGCCCGGCCGCGGCGCAATGGCGGTTGACTCGCGCCGCCGCGGCGGCGATTGCCTTCCGTCGGCAACCATGAGGATCGGAGCGGAGCGATGGAGCTTCGGCAACTGGGGCACAGCGGGCTGCGGGTGTCGCCGCTGTGCCTCGGCACCATGATGTTCGGCGGGCGCACCGACCGGGCGGAGGCGGAGCGCATCGTCGCCGCGGCGCGCGACGCCGGGGTCAATTTCCTGGACACCGCCGACAGCTACAACGGCGGCGACGCCGAGCGCATCACCGGCCGGCTGGTCGCCGCCGACCGCGACCACTGGGTGATCGCGACCAAGGTGGGCAACCCGGTCGGCGACGCGCCCGACACCGGCGGCCTCAGCCGCAAGTGGCTGCGCCGCGCCATCGACGGCAGCCTGCGCCGCCTGGGCACCGACTATGTGGACGTGTGGTATCTGCACCTGGACGACCGCCTGACGCCCCTGGACGAGGTGGTCGCCACGGTCGGCGAAATCGTCGCCGCGGGCAAGGCGCTGCACTGGGGCTTCTCAAACTTCTTCGGCTGGCAGATCGGCGAGCTGGTGCGGCTGGCCGAGCGCCTGGGCGCGCCCCGCCCGGTGGCGGCGCAGCCCTACTACAACGCCATGAACCGCATGCCGGAGAGCGACTACCTGCCGGCCTGCGCCCACTACGGCATCGGCGTCGTGCCCTATTCCCCGGTGGCGCGCGGCGTGCTGACCGGCAAGTACGCCCCCGACATCCCGCCGCCGCCGGAGACCCGCGCCGGCGTCCGCGACAAGCGGATGATGGAGACCGAGTTCCGCCGCGAGTCGCTGGAGATGGCGCAGGCGATCAAGGCGCACGCCGAGGCGCGCGGCATGACCGCGGCGCAGTTCGCGGTGCTGTGGGTGCTGAACAACCGGCTGGTCACCTCGGTGATCGCCGGGCCGCGCACCCTGGAGCAATGGCGCGAGTACCTGGGCGCTCCGGCGCGCACGTTCGGGCCGGAGGACGAGGCGCTGGTCGACTCGCTGGTGCCCGCCGGCCACCCGTCCAGCCCGGGCTACAGCGATCCGCGCTATCCGCTGACCGGCCGCCGGCCGCGCACGGCCTGACGCCGATGGCCCCCTCGCCGAAAGCGCCGCTGCACGATCCGGAGCACGCGCCCTCGTGGTACGCCGCCACGGCGCACCCGCAGCCCGGCCTGTCGGCGCTCGCGGGCGACGTGCGCTGCGACGCCGTGGTGATCGGGGGCGGGCTGACCGGGGTGACCGCGGCGCTGGAGCTGGCCGAGCGCGGCTTCGACACCGTGCTGCTGGAGGCGCGGCGGATCGGCTGGGGCGCGTCGGGCCGCAACGGCGGGCAGATCGGCACCGGCTACAGCCCGCCCATGGCGCTGCTGGCCCGCCTGGCCGGGGAGGCCGGGGCGCGCGACCTGTGGGCCATGGCCGAGGAGGCCAAGGCGCTGCTGTACGGCCGCATCGCCCGCCACGGCATCGACTGCGACCTTGTCCCCGGCCAGCTGATCGCCGCCGTCAAGCGCCGTCACCTGGCCGAGCTCGCCGACACCCTGGCCGAGTGGCAGGCCTACGGCTACGAGGAGGCGCGGCTGCTGGACCGCGACGAGACGCTGGCCCGGGTCGCCTGCCCGGCCTATCTGGGCGGCCTGCACGACCCCGGTGCCGGCCACCTGCACACGCTGAACTACGTGCTGGGCCTGGCGGAGGCGGCGCGCGCCGCCGGGGCGCGGCTGTTCGAGGGCTCGGAGGTGCTGCGGCTGGAGCCGGGCGGCTCGGTCACCGCGCACACCGCGGGCGGCCGGGTGCGGGCGGGCTTCGCCATCCTGGCCGGCAACGCCTATCTGAGCCGCATCGCGCCGGAAGCGGAGCGGGCGGTGCGCGGCTACGTCATGCCGGTCGGCACCTACGTGCTGGCGACCGAGCCCCTGGGCGCGGACCGGGCGCAGGCGCTGATCCCCGGCAACGACGCGGTGTGCGACACCAACTGGGTGCTGAACTACTACCGCCGGACGCCCGACGGCCGGATGCTGTTCGGCGGCGGCGCCTCGTACACCACGCTGCGGCCCTTCGACGTGACGCACCGCCTGAAGCGCGCCATGACCCACTACTTCCCCGGCCTGAAGGACGCCCGCGTCGACCATTGCTGGGGCGGCCACGTCGCGATCACCCGCAACCGCGCCCCCCATTTCGGCCGGCTGGCCCCCAACGTCCTGTTCGCCCAGGGCTTCTCCGGCCAGGGCGTGGCCCTGACCGGCCTGGCCGGCCGCCTGATGGCCGAAGCCGCCGCCGGCACCGCCGAACGCTTCGACGTCTTCGCCCGCCTGCCGCACAAACCCTTCCCCGGCGGCCGGCTGTTCCGGAGGCCGGCCCTGGTGCTGGCGACGACTTGGTTGAGGGTGAGGGATTTGGTGTGAGGGGGAGGGCCAAAGATCGGGGCGTGTCGGGCCGCGGATCGGATGTCGCGCGACGCGGCGCACGATCGCGGCCGGGAACGGCGACAGGCCTTGCCGGTTGCGGCGCCGCCCTGGAGGGTCGGCGTCTCGCCGACCATGCGCCGCGGTCGGCGAGAGGGCGCCATTGCAAGGAGTCGATGCGGATGCCCGCCGCCATGCTGATCACCTTGGACAAATTCCTGACTTGGCACGCCGCCCAGTTCGAGGAGGCACGGCACCAGTTGGTTGCCGGCGAGCCAACCTTCAGGACGCCGAGCGCCTAAACGCATGTGCGCGTGATGCCCCGCTCCTGGCGCGCTCTGGTACACGTCATCAACGCCCGCGGTCGTACTTGCGAAGGCTTCGACGTCAGCGTCCGCGATAACGTGCTCACGGTCTGACAGCCCCGACTCTGGCGTGCACTGCGGTCCGCCACTGCTTGGCGCCACCGCCCTGGTCCCCGATTCTATGATCGTCAATGAAGTCGCCACCATAGGCGGGCATGACTCCGTCACCAAGCGGGACGACGTTATGAGGCTGTAAAGTGTTTTCGACGGATTTGTTGTCAAGCCAGAACGCCTCGCCATCATCCACAGGGCTTTGGGGGCCGGCGGACGGACTGAGGGACTGAGAGGTGGACTCTTATAGGCTGCTGAGACTGGAGCCGCGATGGGTGGAGGCGGATGCAATGTACGGGACGCGGCGAAAGGCCGGGAAGGCGGTACAACCGGGTTTAGCCACTTTTATGAGCAATAATATCGAGTTATTATCGATTTTTGCAGATAAGAACGCTTATCGGAAATAATCAGAAATTTTAGGAATAACGATTTTACTCGATTTTTATGTTGACTCTTCCACGATCAAATAGCAGAAATCGTGCAGATAACGATTATCAGGGGGCAACTTTGAATAGGTATCTAAGTGCTAGCGCCCTTATGGTCCTGCTAGTTCTTGTTTCAGCGTGTCAGACGAATCAGCAGGCTATCGGTACGGTGCTCGGCGGCGCTGCAGGCGCTGCGCTCGGATATGAACTTGGAGGAGAGAACCGTGCATGGGCGGCCGCCGTCGGAGGTCTTGCCGGGGCGTTCTTGGGCAGCGAGATCGGACGGCGCCTTGATGAACGTGACCGGCAACTTGCCATGGCCGCGCAGCAACGCGCGTTGTCCCTGCCCGTTGATCCGAGAACCGGGCAGGGACCGTTAGTAAGTTGGCAGAGCGGTCATAATCCAGGAGTTTACGGTAGTGCCCAAGTTGTTAATGTCTCCCGTACTAGCTACGGCGCACCGTGCCGGACGGTTGAATATACTGCTCATGTTGACGGCTATTTGACTCGTGAGACACAACAGCTGTGCAACTGAAATGTCGATTCTATGATGTCTGTGATGACTGGCGCAGGGAACAGAGAAATGACGGGAACTTTATCTAATTTCAAAGAAAAAATCGTGATAGATAGAAGATTTTTCCTTGCCGCGGGCGCGTCCGTGGTAGCAACAGTGGGATTGCCACTATCAGAAACCCGAGCATTTTTGCCCGCCCTGCTTGCTTTAGCAGGGAGGGCGGCGGTTGGATTTGTGGGTCGTACCGTTGCGCGCGCAGGCGTCCGGGGCGCCTTGACGCAAGGTGCTCGAGCTGCAAGTCGTAGAGGTGCTCAGCGGATGGCGGCAGCCGGTTACAATAATACGAGAAGTCGGTTTGCTGGACGTATAAGGAGTGAAGCTGTGGGCTGGGCTGGAGAAGAGTTTGCATTGCAGCTTACCACGCAGTTCTTTGATGCCCGGAATCCGAATGTCGTTGGGAGACCATATTATTATGCATGCGCTGCATCAGACTGCTGTTCGTCTCGACCTCAAGGATATGGTCCAAATGCGCAAAGACATTTTGAAGGCGGTTATAGCCCGCTTGATGGTCAAGTTGTGCTATTGCAAGAAGCCAATGTGCTAGGCCTAGATAGAGTAACAAGGGATTTTCAAAGAGTCTACAGTTGGTCACCACAAAGATTGGTCGCGAGTTTCTATCCGATCGGCTACATTGACCGGGTAATCAATACTCATGGGAATATACGCTATCAAATGCTGCGATATTTAACTATCGCTGGCAGTGTTACTACCTATGAGGAAATGAATTATAACATGTATAGTGGGCATTTGGGTAATATTAATATGGAAATTGATGCATACGGAAGGTATCACACATATGGGCTGAATATAGAAGTATATGCCTAAGTCGCATTTTGGAGTGGTAATTCTGCTAATGAGTTTCGGCGAGACAACACTTAATTTCTGTGGACTGACTCTCCTGGACTGCCCCCCAGCCGTGATTCAAGCAAATCAGGGATAGTTGGTTGGGCCGGTGCCCTGGCCTGCTGCGCAGCAGGCCAGGGCACCGGCTGGGTTGCGGTCTTGGACTCCGTCGGCGACCTGTAAGGCGGCGCCGGGTGCCCCGCCGCCTGGAGGGACGGTCGGGAATGGACAGAAAGCGCCGCTTCGGGCTGCGGCTCGGCACGATTCGGCGGGAGCGGGGCATCAGCCAGGAGCAGCTCGCCGAGCGGATCGAGCGCACGCCGGAGGCCGTGTCGAACATGGAACGCGGCGAGAGCCTGCCGCACCTCGATACCTTCATCCGGCTGGCGGCGGCGCTGGGCGTGCCGCTCGCCGACCTGATCGCCGGGCTGGAGGAGGACGCCGCGCCGGCGGACCCGCATCGCCTGCAGCTCGAAACCCGGCTGCTCGACACCGCCCGCCGGCTCGACCTGCACGACCTGGAGGTCGCGGTGGAGCAGATCGCGGTCCTGCTGCACCGGAAGCGCGGATAGGATGGGGCAGGTGCACGAACGCGCCCCGGCGCCTTGACCTCATCGCCTCCTCGCGCCGATCTCCACCATGAAGAAGACCAGGATGACCCCGGACGACGACACCGAGCGGGACGTCCCGACGCAGGACGCCGGGCGGAATGCGTCCGGACCGGCCCCCTGTCCTCGGAAACCCTGCCGATCCCGGCCGTGACCGGCCCGACGCCGCCCGGTTGAAGCGCGAAGAGGCGGATATCCGGGCGTCGATCAAGGCGTTCCAAGCCCCGGACCGGGTATCGCGCGACGCGGCGCAGGATCGCGGCCGGTGACGGGAACGGGCCTTGCGGGCTGCGGCGCCACCCTGGAGGGTCGGCGTCTTGCCGACCATGCGCCGCGGTCGGCGAGACGCCGACCCCCCAGCGAGCCGCAACCGCAGCGGTCAGGCCGGGTCGGACGGCCCGTGGCGGTTCGTGGGGTACCAGCCATGGGCCCGCAGCCGGTCGAGCGGGTAGGGGCGGGCGTCCGGCAGGACGGTGGCCGGGATGCCGTCGCGCGCCAGGCCGTTCGCCGCTTTCTCGCGCGCGCCCGTCCATGCCTTTGCCGCCAACTCCGGCAGGCGTGCCGTCAGGCTTGGGCTCTCTTCAAGCGCTTCGTCGAGACGCTGGCGGTGCTCGATGACAGACTCGCGCCATCCGCTCCGCGGCTCGGCGGACGGTGAATGCTCCAGCGTCGCCAGATGCCCGGCGATCACCTTCAGCGCGCTGCGCATGGCGCGCACCTGGCTCTTGCCCAGGTCCTCGACCTCCTCGGCCAGGTTTTCGTAGTCCAGGCCGACGTCGTTCAGTCGCAGGACGGCCGCGCGGCGCAACGCGGCGGCCTGGCTCATGGCCCAGGCATAGGTGTCGGTCTCGTAGATCGAGGTCTCCGCAGGCATGGGCGCCAATCCGACGGATCGCGGACAGCCGGTCCGCCAACCGGAAGATGGGCGGGCCGCAGCGCCGCCGCAACCGCCGGGAAACCCAACGGCGGGCGGAGGATGCCCCCCGGTTTCCCGCGGAGCCGGGCCGTTCTTCGCCCGGCGCTAGGGCCGGCCCGCGCCGGTCGCCGTGCCGCAGGCGCCGGCCGCCGCCGGGGTGGCGCGATCGCGCAGCGGCAGCGTGAACCAGAACCGGCTGCCGCGGCCCGGCCGGCTGTCGACGCCGACGCGGCCGCCCATCTGCTCGACCAGGCGCCGGCTGATGCTCAGGCCCAGGCCCAGCCCGCCGTGGCTGCCGGCGCTCTCCACCTGGGTGAACGGCTCGAAGATGCGGGCGTGCTGGTCGGGCGGGATGCCGATGCCGGTGTCGGACACCTCGAACACCAGGGCGTCGCCGCCGGCCCCCAGCGTGCAGGCGACGCCGACTCGCCCCCGCGGCGTGAACTTGATCGCGTTGTTGACCAGGTTGACCAGGATCTGGCGCAGCCGCCGCTGGTCGCCCGTGGCGTGCGCCGGGACCGCGTCGTCGACCCGCGCCTCCAGCGCCAGGTCCTTCTCCGACACGAGCGGGCGGGCGATCGCCATGACCTCGTCGATCAGGCCGCGCACGGGCACCGTGGCGTCGTGCAGCGCGAACCGGCCGAGCTCGATGCGCGACAGGTCGAGGACGTCCTCGATCAGCCCGGCCAGGGTGCCGGCCGCCTGCTCGATCATGCGCAGATAGTCCGGCATCGGGGCCGGGGCGTCGAAGGTGCGGCACAGCTCCGTGAAGCCCAGGATGGCGTTCAGCGGCGTGCGCAGCTCGTGGCTGACGATCGACAGGAACTCGGTCTTCAGGTGGTTGGCATGCTCCGCCTCGGCCTTGGCGGCGGCCAGCGCCAGCTCGGCGCCCTTGCGCGCGGTGATGTCCAGCGTGATCGACAGCAGCGCGCCGAACTCCCGGCGGTCGCCCAGCATCGGGATTTTGCTGTTCAGCCAGGTGCGCCGCCGCCCGCTGCCGTCGACGAAGGTCTCCTCGCGGTTCAGGATGGCGATGCCGGTGTCCAGCACCGCGTCGTCCTTGGCGCCGACGTCCTCGGCGTGGGTCCGGAACGTGTCCGCGGTGACGTTCGCGGCGGTCGCCTCCTCGAACCGCTTGCCGACGATGGCGTGCCGGGACACGCCGTAGCAGTCCTCCCACGCATGGTTGACGAACAGGTAGCGCCGGGCGTGGTCCTTGATGCTGATCGCCGCGGGGATTGCGTCGATGACCTGCTGCAGCACCGCCGGCGACGGGTCCTGCGACGGGTCGGGGAGGGGAGCCGGCGCCGGGGGCGGCGCCCGGTGGATCATCACCCGCTGCGCGCCATCGGCCTGCGCATCGGTCGTGACGACCAGTGCAGCGCCGTCGGCCAGCGGGATCGTGGCCTGGCCGCCCGGCGCCGCCGCCAGCGCCCGGCACAGGCCGGCGACCGCGCCCGGATCCGCCGCCGGCGTGCCGTCCCGCGCCAGGCACCGGGCGATCAGCGTGGCCACGCAGGCGGCGCCGTCGCCCGTCCTTGGCGAGTCGTCCGGCCCGCCCGCCCACGGGCCGGACACGTCGCCCAGGCCGCCGTCGGCACCGAGCGTCGCCGAGAGCAGCGCTTCGTTCAAAGGCATTGCCGCCGCTTCCACGCATCCGGGTGCGCCCGGCATCCGGCACACGATACGCCGTCCGCCAGCCGTCTACCGCCGGTAATACCACGCACCGGCTCGTTTGGCGACGAACCATTCAAGGATGCAGGTATTCATGGCCGGCTATGCCGTTGCGAGCGCGGTCGTCGTGGCGCGGGGCGGCCGCTCCTATCCACCGTCCGCTGGAGAGCCGCCGGCCATCTGCGCGGCGAGTTCGGCGAATCCGGCGGCCGGCACGCGCGGGACTCGCCAACGCGCAAGAGGGCATCGGTAGGTTCGGCGCTACCTTGGACCAGCTTTGCGGCAGATGGCATCGCGCAGATCACGTTCGCCTTCCGTGCCGATGAACCTGGCCATGAGTGCCAACGACAATCCCTCTAATCACAGCGCCAGCGGTTGGCGGAGGGAATGGGCCTGACGTCGAACCTTCTCTGGATCATTTTCGGTGTGCAGCCCTCGACGTCTCGCCGCGTCACCATGGCCATGTCGACGGTTCGAACGGGTCGGGCTGATCCACTTCGCCACTCCTGAGAAGGGGTGATGAGGCAGCCAGTTGGCGGCCATATGTGCGGGCGCCTAGAACAGGAACGGAGGGAAGGGGCCCGCCGACCCCTTCCCTGCAGAGGGTCAGGAGTGGTCCTGCTCCGTCTCAGCGCGCTCCTCGACGACATCACCGCTGATCGGGTGAATCTCGAGCAGGAAGGTATCGTCGTCCTTCTCGGCGACCGCACGGTGGTTGCCGTAATCCTCCTCGCGCTCAAAGATCTTGATGTTCGAGTAGTCGTCCTCTTCGAGGGCCTCGACGATCTGGTCCGTCGTCAGCTCGCGCGGATCGAGAACGTTGCCGCTGCGGGCGCTGACGCGCACCTCAGTCTCTTCGCCAAACCGCTCGGCACGCGCAGTGTACTCGCTGCCGGCCTCACGAACCTCGCTGACGTTCTCGTAACCCTCGTCCTCGAGCTTGTTCTGGATCTGACTCTCGGTCATCCGGTTCGGCTCCAGCACGCGCCCGGTGCGCGCGTCTACCCGCAGGTCGACCTCCTCGCCCCACCAGGTCGCGGTTCCGGTGTACTGCCCGTCGGCGAATTCGACGCTGATGTCGGAGAAGTCGCGGTCCTCCAGTCGGTCCTCGATCTCGCTCTGATCGAGATACTCGTCGCCCATGGCCTCGCCGACCAGGGCCTGGGTTCCGGTCGTCTGCTGGTCCGTCGGCGCGCCCGGATCGGCCGTGGTCTGGGCGATCGCCAAGGACGATGTCGCCAGAAGAAGGGCGGCCGTCAGGCCGGTGATACGATTGAGTGCCATGATGGTTTCTCCTCTTGTCTGATGGCGCAGAGCCTCGTCGCCCCGCCGCCTGTGACTTGGAGGTGGGGCTGGCCTGCTCCGTTTTCAGTCGGGAAGTGCCCCCAGGCCTGTCAGGAAATGCCTGACAACATGCGCAGCAAACCCGTCAATTCTTGGAGAGCTTATCGAGCCAGCCACGCACCGCACCGTGACGAACGATGTCCGCTCGAGTGCGCAGGCCCAGCTTCTCGCAGCCGCGCGCTTTGTAGGTTTCGACCGTCTTGACACCCACGTCCAGACGGGCCGCGATCTCCTTGTTGCTGTATCCCTGCGCCGTCAGACGGAGCACATCGAACTCGCGCGGGCTGAGGTCCTCGGATCCGCCGCCCGGACCGGCCGCTTCGTTCGCGGGCAGCGCGTTCTCCGCAATCAGCGGATCGATGTACACGCCGCCTGCCAGTACAGCGCGAATGGCGCGAACCAGATCCTCCGCCGCCGACCGCTTCAGCAGGTAGCCGCGCGCGCCGGCTCGCAGCATGGGCTGCACGTAGGCGCGATCCTCGTGAACAGTCAGTGCAAGAAGTTTGACCTCCGGCGCGGTCTGGGCGAGACGCTCCGCAAGCTCCAGCCCGGAATAATCAGGCAGCGAGATGTCGATTACGGCGACATCGGGCCGCGTCTCGCGGATCAGCGTGAGGGCCTCGGCACCGGACTTCGCCTCTCCCACGAGATCGAACCCCTCGGCTCCCTCGATGAGCGCTTTGAGTCCCGCAAGGACGACCGCGTGGTCGTCGACGATGGCGACGCGCGCACTCATGCCGCATTATCCAGCGGCACCCAGACAAAGAGCGTCGTGCCGCCGCCCCGCTCAGACTCGATCCTGAGTTCGCCGTCGATGAGGGAGATCCGCTCTCGCATGCCGGACAGCCCGAGTGGCGGCGCCTGCCCGGGGGCGATCGCAGGCCCCTCGCACTCCGAGGCAATCCCTTTGCCATCGTCTTCCACGACGAGGCGCAGCGCCGATTGCTGACGTTCGATCACGACGCCGACGGTGTGGGCGCTTGCATGCTTCACGACGTTTGTGATCGCCTCTTGTACAACCCGGTAGATCGCGGTCTCGACGTCGGCTGTCAGGCGCTCCTCCGAGCCGTGCCACTGAAGGTCGATCTCTACGTCGAAGCGGCGGCTCCACTCGGCGACATGTGCCGCGAGGGCGCGGCGAAGGCCGAGATCGTCGAGCGCGGTCGGCCGAAGGTCCGACGAGGCACGATGGATGTCGCGGCCGATTGTGTTTGCGAGGTCCTGCAAATAGCGGACCTGGTCGAGCATCGCCGGAGGCGCGCCAATTCGCTCCGCGCTGCTCTCGAGGCTCTTCAGGGCGAGCGCAAGCCCAGTGACTGTCTGGCCAACCTGATCGTGCAGTTCTCGCGCGATGCGCCGCTGCTCGTTCTCCTGGGCGTCGGCGAGGCGGCGGAGGAGTTCCCGACGCTCGGCCGCGGATCGCTTCTCCGCGTCGATGTCGGCAATCACACCGTGTATGACCGCTGCCGGTCCTCCATTCGACGCTCGGCCCATGGCCTTCAGCCAGCGTGCGCCTCGCTCGGGCGAGCCAACACGAAACTCAACGTCGAGCCCGCCCTGCGCGCTGAGGCAGGCGTCCACGGCGCGGCGGAAGGCTGGCCGATCGTCCGGGTGGATGCGCGCGAGGAAGGCGGCGGAGGTCCATCGTCCTTCGTCCGCACCTTCGGCGCCAGAAAGCCCTAACCAACGCGCGGTGCGGGGCGAACCCGACACCTCGTCTCGAGCGCCGTCCCAGCACCAGGTGCCCAGCTCCGCCGCATCGACCGCAACCGCCGCGCGGTCCTCGCTGGCCTGCACCGCGAGGGAGGCGCGTTCGGCTTCTTGCCGCCGCTGCTGCGCTAGTTCGCGCGCGACGAGGGCGCCAAGGCCGGCCGCCACTACGAGGGCGATCATGCCGCCCGAGACCAGGATCGCTAGCGAATGTCGGACCGGCGCATCGAGATCGTGCGAGGGGATCGCGAAATGGGCCGACCACCCACCGGTCCCCGGCAACGCGCGGTAGACGCTCTCCACTTCCACGCCTTCCAGGGTACGGCCGCTGTAGAAACCCTCCTCGCCCCGAGCGACGGCCGCCCGCAACGCCGCGCTCCCGCGCCCGCCGGCCTGGTAATCTTCGGGGGCCGAACGGGCGATGATCCGGCCGTTGCTATCCGCGAGGGTGCCCACCCAGCCCTCCGGAGCGCCGGCGCCCCGGAGCGCGGAAGCGATTGAGGACGGACGAAGACCCACACTGAAGACGAAGCGAAGCTCGTCGTCGCGCAGCACCGGCACCCGCAGTGGAATCGTGCGCCCTCCGGGCATCTTCTCCGCAGCGGCGCCGAAGCTGCCGACGACGGGTTCCCTCGATCGAATAGCCTCGCGAAGGTTCTCGGGATCTTGCGGAGGGCCGCGCGCCTCGCCGGGCGAACGGAGAAGGTCGGCGACGATTGCCCCGGCCCGGTCGAAGAGGGTCACTACCTCCCACAACGGCCGCGCCTTGGCGGTTCGCTGCGCCTCGGTACGGAACGCGCCCAGGTCCGGCCCGTCGAGAGCCGACGATGCAACCAGCGCTTCGGCGATGTCGAGCTCCTGGTCGAGCTCGGCCGCGACGTGATCGGCCACCCGCATCGCCGTCTCGTAGGCGGCGCGCCGAGCATCTTCGCGCTGGGCGGTCTGATAGATCGCCCAGCCGCCGAAGAGCAGCACAGGGATGGCGGCTGCGAGCATGATCGAGGCCAGGATGCGCGCCGTGCCTCGCCGAGTCTGAATTGCCTTCCAGCCGATCGAGCTGTCCGTGATCATCCTCCACGCCCGTCCCTTGCGTCCCCAGCGAAATCTCCCGCGCGCGCGGAAGTTCCTCCGCGCTTTCGACTGGGTGCGTGAGGGCTGGGCTGCGTGAGGGCGTGCCCCTCCAGATCGCAAGTGGAACGATGGCATGAGCCGATCATGCCAGAGGCATGTCGGGGATCGTCGGCCCGGCTATCAGGTTTTCCCCTGACACGCGCACGCGATCTCCCGGCTGGTGCGGCTAACGAACATGCAGGAGGCTGTGCCTCAAAAAAGCGGAGGGGGCCTATGCACGGAACGGCGGAGCAAAGGCTGCTCAGGCCCGGCGAGCGTGCTGGCGAATCGAGCGTGCGAACCGGCTCGCGGTTATCATTGATGCAGCCGACTACTTTTCCACGGTCCGAAGGGCGATCCTTGCCGCGCGCCACACGGTGATGCTGATCGGCTGTGGCTTTGACACCCGCATCAAGCTGGACCGCCCCGACGACGGCTCGGGGGCCCCGAACAAACTCGGGCGATTCCTGACCTGGTGCGTCGCGCAGCGGCCGGACCTGCGCATTTACGTCCTGCGCTGGGACCTTGGAGCCCTGCATGCGCTCGGGCGCGGCTCCACGGCGCTTGTCATGCTAGACTGGATGTCGAGCGAACGGGTCCGCTTCAAGCTCGACGGCTCGCATCCCGCTGGCTCGGCGCATCATCAGAAGATCGCGGTCGTTGACGATTGCCTGGCGTTCTGCGGCGGGATCGACATAACGGCCGACCCTTGGGACACGCGCGAGCATCTCGACGACAATCCGGAGCGCGTGCGCCCGACCACCCGACGACGCTACGGCCCGTGGCACGACGTGTCGACCGCCGTCGATGGGGACGTCGCGCGGGCGCTTGGAGAGCTCGCCCGGGAGCGGTGGAAGCGGGCGACCGGGGAGGACCTTGCGCCGCCACCGCCTGTGCAGAGCGTCTGACCCGACGGACTCGAGCCGTCGCTCCGCAACGTCGATGTCGCGATTTCGCGCACGGCTCCCCAACAGCCTGGTCATCTGGGCATCCATGAAATCGAGGGTCCTTATCTGGCCGCGATCGAGGCGGCGCAAAAGACGGTCTATATCAAGAGCCAGTATTTCTCCTCTCGCGAGATCGCGGAAGCCATGGCCCAGCGGCTTCGTGAGCCGGACGGCCCCGAGATCGTCGTGATCAATCCAGAAACCGCTGATGGCTGGCTCGAGGCGGATGGGGTGGGATTCGAACCCACGAGGCGTTGCCGCCTGCCGGTTTTCAAGACCGGTGCCTTAAACCGCTCGGCCACCCATCCGGGGGACGCGGCCCGGCGATCTCGGCCGGGCCGGGGGGCGCGGCGGCCGGTGTTCGGGCGCGCCGCGCGGGACATAATGTCCTGATTTCGCGGGCCATCCGCAAGGGGCGTGCGCTCCCGGCGTGCGCTCATTGCTCCCGGCGTGCGCGCTCCGTTCGAGAAGGCCGGGCGACGGCCGTGGGCGGCGCGGCGGCCATGAAATCGTGCGTCGCGGGCGACAGCGCCGGCCGCGGCGGGTATACAGGCCCGGCCGTACACGTCTTGCCGGCGTGCACGCCGGTTGCGGGGCGATCCCGCGGGTCCGGGCCCGGAGCCGCCGCCCCGCACCGGCCGCAGGCGGAACCCGGCGTGCGGCGGCTCCGCGTGCGGAACCCGGCGTGCGGAACCAGGCGTGCGGCGGCCCCGCGTGCGGAACCCCCGCGTGCGGAACGCCGGCGTGCAGAACCCCCCCGTGCGGCGGCTCGCCGGGGCGGCGCAGCCATGGAGGTCCCGAGCCATGTTCTTTGTCCTGTCGAAGGTGTTCTGGGCGATCTTCGCGCCGGGCAACCTGCTGCTCCTGCTGCTGGTGCTCGGGGTCGGGCTGCTGGTCGCGGGGCGGGCGCACGCGGGGGTCTGGCTGACGGCGGCCGTCACCGCGGCGTTCGTGGTGCTGGCGGTGCTGCCGGTCGGCGCCTGGCTGGTCGTGCCGCTGGAGACCCGGTTCGCCCGGCCCGATCCGATGCCGGACACGGTGGACGGCATCGTCGTGCTGGGCGGCATGGTCGACCCGGCGCTCAGCCATCGCCGCGGCGATCCCGCGCTGAATGACGCCGTCGAGCGGTTCACCGAGTTCTTTGCGCTGGCCCGGCAATACCCGCAGGCGCGGCTGGTCTTCACCGGCGGCTCGGGCAGCCTGCTCGAGCCGGAGCACCGGGAGGCCACGGTGGCGCGCGAGCTGGCCGCGCGGCTCGGCCTGCCCGCCGACCGCGTGCTCTGGGAGCGTGACTCGCAGAATACCTGGCAGAACGCCCGGATCACCCGCGAGCTCGCCGACCCGCAGCCGGGCGAGACGTGGCTGCTGGTGACCTCCGCCTTCCACATGCCGCGTTCGGTCGGCGCCTTCCGCGCGGCGGGCTGGACCGTGGTGCCGTACCCGACCGACTACCGCATCGACCCGGCCGACCTGTACCGGCCCGGCTTCGACTTCGCCGAAGGGCTGTCAAACCTGAATGCCGCGGTGCGCGAGTGGGTCGGGCTGGTCGCGTATTACCTGGCCGGCCAGAGCAGCGCCGTGTTTCCCGCGCCCGGCGAGCGAGAGTCGTTGTAATCCTCGTGCGCCCTGTGGCAAGAAACGTTCAAGGTGCAGGGCAAGCCGGGGAGTGCGATGAACGCGGACGGGAGCGGCCGCCGGGATCGCGGCCAGCGTGCATGGACGCCGCGCGGCGCCGTGGCGGCGGCGCTGGTGCCGCTCGCAGCCCTGCTCGGCTGCGTGCAGACGCAGGCGGAGCGGGCCGGCGCACCCGGCGCGGCCGGCGGCTACGTGATCGGTGAACCGTACGAGATCGACGGGGTCGCCTACCATCCCGCCGAGGACCTGACCTATGACGAGACCGGGACGGCGGTCGTCTATGACAGCCCGGCCGGCGGCCCGCGCACCGCGGGCGGCGAGCCGTTCGACCCCGAGGCGATGACCGCCGCGCACCGGACGCTGCCGATGCCGAGCCTGGTCCGGGTGACCAACCTGGACAACCGGCGCTCCTCGGTGCTGCGCGTCAACGACCGCGGGCCGATGGCCAACGACCGCGTGCTCGCCGTCACGCCGCGCGCCGCCCAGCTGCTCGGCTTTCCGCAAGACGGCACGACGCGGGTGCACGTGCAGATCCTGCCCGGGGAGAGCCTGGCGCTGGCCACCCTCGCCGGCCGGCCGGAGGGCGGACGTGCCGGCGCCGCGGCGGCCGGGCCCGCAGCCGGGCCCGCAGCCGGGCCGGCCGACCGGGCCGCGCCGGCGGTGGCCGCGGCCCCCGTCGCGCCGGTTGAGTCCGCGGCGCTGACGCCCGGTCCCGAGCCGGCGGACGCGGCCCCCGAGGCCGCGCCCGCGGAGCCGGCCGGAGCGGGCACGGCACCGGTGGCGTCCGAGGCCGAGCCACCGCCGCCGGCCGAGGAGGCCGAGGCGCGCCCCGCGCCCGGGATCGCGGAGGCGCCGGTGCCCGGCCGCGCGCCGTCGGCACCGGCCCCCGCCGACGACGATGCCGGCCGCGAACCCGAGGCCACCGTTGAAGCGGCGGCGGCCGCGGCCGAGCCCGACGGGCCGGCCCCGGCGGACGCCCTGGAACCGGCGGCGGTTGTGGCCGCGGCGCCGGACGCGGCCCTCGAACCGGCGGTCCCAGAGCCGGCGGTCCCAGAGCCGGCGGCCCCCGAACCGGCAGCCACGGCGTCCGACGGCGCGTACTACGTCCAGGTCGGCGCCTTTCGCATCCGCGCCAATGCCGACCGGATGCTGGCCCGGCTGGAGTCCGTCGGCACCGTCCGCCTGGCGCCGATCACCCTGGACGACATCGAGTATTTCCGCGTCTGGGTCGGCCCGTTCGCCTCGACCGACGAGGCCGCCGGGATGCGGGATGAAATCGTCGCATCGGGATTGGCATCCCAGGCCACGATCGTGGACAATTGACCCCGGCATCCGGAGTCGCGGCGGGTCGCCGCATGCGCTCCGGCCCGGAAGGCCGACACACCGCAGCACCACCGGAACCGCAGGAACGCGAAAACCGCCATGCTTCGTCCCGTCCGCACGCTGCTCGCCGCCGCCGCGGCGGTGCTCGCCGTCACGGCAACCACGGCCCCGGCGCCGGCCCAGCCGATCGAAACGCGCGCCCGCGAGGCCATCCTGATCGACGCGACCACCGGCCAGGTCCTGCTGGAGCACAACGCCGACCAGCGGATGCCGACCGCCTCGATGAGCAAGATCATGACCGCCTACATGGTGTTCGAGGCGATCGAGGAGGGCGGCCTGTCGCTCGACGACACCCTGCCGGTCAGCGAGCGCGCCTGGCGCATGGGCGGCTCGCGCATGTTCGTCGAGGTCGGCAACGAGGTGCGCGTGGAGGACCTGCTGCGCGGCATGATCGTGCAGTCGGGCAACGACGCCTCGGTCGTGCTGGCCGAGGGCCTGGCCGGCACCGAGGAGGCGTTCGCCGTGCGCATGACCGAGCGCGCGCGCGACCTCGGCCTCACCGGCAGCAATTTCACCAACGCCACGGGCTGGCCGGACCCGGACCACTACTCCACCGCGCGCGACCTGGCGCGGCTGGCGCAGCGCCTGATCGAGGACTTCCCGCAACAGTATCACTACTACTCCGAGACCGAGTTCCAGTACGGCATCGGCCTGGACGGCGAGCCGATGGCGCCGCAGCGCAACCGCAACCCGCTGCTGTACCGCGACCTGGGCGCCGACGGCCTGAAGACCGGGCACACCAGCGAGGCCGGCTATGGCCTGACCGGCTCGGCGGTGCGCGACGGCCGCCGGCTGATCGTCGTGATCAACGGCATGGAGAGCGCCCGGGCGCGCGCCGAGGAGGCGGTCCGGCTGCTCGAGTGGGGCTTCCGCGAATTCGACACCGTGCACCTGTTCGACGCCGGGGAGGTCGTGGAGACCGCCGAGGTCTGGATGGGCACGCCGGAAACGGTGCCGCTGGTGCTCGAGGACGACCTGGCGATCACGCTGCGCAGCGCCGGACGCGACGACCTGGAGGTGTTCGTCCGTGTCGACGAGCCGGTGCCGGCCCCGGTGCCCGCGGGCACGCCGATTGCCACGCTGGTCATCTCGGCACCCGACATGCCGGTGCGCGAGGTGCCGCTCGTGGCCGGCACCGATGTCGAGCGGGCCGGCTTCCTGGGCCGGGTCGGCGGCGCGCTGGGGCACTTCGTGCTCGGCTGGCTGTAGCGCCGGCGGCGATGCCCCCCGCGACGCCGGACGCGGCGCCCGGCCGCTTCATTACGCTGGAGGGCGGCGAGGGCGCCGGCAAGACGACCCATGCGCGCCGGCTCGCCCAGGTCCTGCGCGCCCGCGGCTGTGAGGTCGTCGTGACCCGCGAGCCCGGCGGCACGCCCGGCGGCGAGGAGATCCGCCGGCTGCTGGTGGACGGCGCGGCCGACCGCTGGGACCCGCTGACCGAGGCGCTGCTGCACTTCGCAGCCCGGCGCGAGCATGTCTGCCGCTGCATCCGGCCGGCGCTGGCGCGCGGCGCCTGGGTGGTGTGCGACCGGTTCGCGGACAGCACGATGGCCTACCAGGGCTACGGCCACGGCCTGGGGCAGGCCCCGATCGAGGCGCTGGCGGCGCTCACCCTGGGCGGCCTGCGCCCCGACCTGACCCTGGTGCTCGACCTGCCGGTGGCGGAGGGCCTGGCCCGGGCGGGCGGGCGCGGCGGCGCCGAAGCCCGCTACGAGCGCATGGCCGCGGCGTTCCACGAACGGCTGCGCACCGGCTTCCTGGACATCGCGCGCGCCGAGCCGGACCGCTGCGTCGTCATCGACGCGCGCCCCGACCCCGACCGCGTCGCCGCGGCGATTCTTGCCGCCGTGGAGCAGCGGCTGGGGGTGCCGTGAGCGAGCGCATCCCGGACCCGCGCCGCACCGCCGACCTGATCGGGCACGGCGAGGCGGAGCGCCTGCTGCTGCAGGCGGCGCTGTCCGACCGGATGCCGTCCGCCTGGATCTTCGGCGGCCCGCCCGGCGTCGGCAAGGAGACGCTGGCCTACCGGTTCGCCCGCTTCCTTCTGTCCGGCCGGGCCGCGGCGGCCGGCGGGCTGTTCGGCGACGTCCCGGTCAGCCTGCACGTGCCGCCGGAGCATCCGGTGTTCCACCGCGTCGCCTCCGGCGGGCACGCCGACCTGAAGATCATCGAGCGCCCGTTCCTGAACGACCAGGGCAAGGAGACGCGCGACCTGAACGTGTACGTCGCGCGGCGGATCGCCCCGTTCCTGCGCATGACGCCGGCGGAGGCGGGCTGGCGCGTGGCCGTGGTCGACGACGCCCAGGACCTCAACCGCAACAGCGCCAACGCCATCCTGAAGATCCTGGAGGAGCCGCCGGCGCGCTCGGTGATCGTCCTGGTCACCGACAACCCCGGCACGCTGCTGCCGACGATCCGCTCCCGCTGCCGCCGGCTGCAGCTGCACCCGCTGACCGAGGCGCAGGTGGCGGATTTCCTGGCCGGCGCCTTTCCCGATCTGGCCGAGGCCGACCGCATTGCCCTGGCCCGGCTCGCCGACGGCAGCATCGGCCGCGCGGTCCGGCTGGTCGAGGAGGGCGGGCTCGACCTGTACCGCCGGCTGGTCGGACTGCTGGAGCCGCTGCCGCGCATCGACATGACGGCGGTCCACGCGCTCGGCGACCGCATCGCGCCGGCCGCGGCCGACCAGGCGTACCGCACCGTCACCGGGCTGCTGCTGTGGTGGCTGGCGCGGCTGGTCCGGGCCCTGGCGCGCGGCGTCGCGCCGCCGGAGGTGGTGCCGGGGGAGGCGGCCCTGTACGGTCGGCTGGCCGCGGCGCACGGCCTTGATCACTGGATGGCGGTATGGGAAAAGACCGCGGAATTGTTCGCCGCCGCCGACGGCGCCAACCTCGATCGCAAAGTGATCGTCCTGTCCGCCTTCATGACGCTGGCCGCGCCGTCGTGACGGCGCCGGGCCGCGCGGGAGACGCTGCACCATGGACGTGCCCAGCCAGACCTACTACATCACCACGCCGATCTACTACGTCAACGACCGGCCGCACATCGGGCACGCGTACACCACGCTGGCCTGCGACGCGATGGCCCGGTTCAAGCGGCTGGACGGGTACAACGTACACTTCCTGACCGGCACCGACGAACACGGGCAGAAGGTCCAGAAGTCCGCCCAGGACGCCGGCATGGACCCGCAGACGTTCACCGACCGGGTCAGCCAGAACTTCCGCGACCTGGCCCGGATCATGAACTTCTCGAACGACGACTTCATCCGCACCACGGAGGAGCGCCACCTCCGCGCCTGCCAGGCGATCTGGCAGGCGATCCGGGCCAACGGCGACATCTATCTGGACAAGTACGCCGGCTGGTATTCGGTGCGCGACGAGGCGTTCTATGACGAGAAGGAGCTGAAGGAGGTCGGCGGACGCAGGATTGCGCCGAGCGGCGCGGAGTGCGAGTGGGTCGAGGAGCCGAGCTATTTCTTCCGCCTGTCGGCCTGGCAGGACCGGCTGCTGGCGTTCTACGACGCGCACCCGGACTTCATTCTGCCGCCGAGCCGGCGCAACGAGGTGGTCAGCTTCGTCCGGCAGGGCCTGCACGACCTGTCGGTCAGCCGCACCACCTTCGCCTGGGGCATCCCGGTGCCGGGCGACGAGGCGCACATCATGTACGTGTGGCTCGACGCGCTGACCAACTACGTGACCGCGCTCGGGTATCCCGACACCGGCAGCGCCCTGTGGGCGCGCTATTGGCCGGCCAACCTGCACATGGTCGGCAAGGACATCCTGCGCTTCCACGCGGTGTACTGGCCGGCCTTCCTGATGTCGGCGGGCATCGAGCCGCCGCGGCGGGTGTTCGCCCACGGCTGGTGGACCAACGAGGGCGAAAAGATCTCCAAGACGGTCGGCAACGTGATCGACCCGCACGCGCTGATCCGGGAGTACGGGCTCGATCCCGTACGCTACTTCCTGCTGCGCGAGGTGCCGTTCGGCAACGACGGCGACTTCTCCCACCGCGCCATGGTGGGCAGGCTGAACAACGACCTGGCCAACGACTTCGGCAACCTGGCCCAGCGCGTGCTCAGCATGGTGGCGCGCAACTGCGGGGGCACCGTGCCGGTGCCGGGGGCGCTGGCCGACGCGGACCGGGCGCTGCTGGACCGCGCGTACGCCCTGCCGGACCGGCTGCGCGAGGAGTACGCCGTGCAGGCGTTCCACCGCGCGCTTGAGGCCACCTGGGCATTGATCGGCGAGGCCAACCGGTACGTCGACGAGCAGGCCCCCTGGGCGCTGCGCAAGACCGACCCGGCACGCATGCAGACGGTGCTGTACGTGCTGGCCGAGACGATCCGGCACCTGGCGGTGCTGACCCAGCCGATCATGCCGGAGAGCATGGACCGGATGCTCGACCAGCTCGGCGTGCCGGCGGACGCGCGTACGTTCGTCAGTCTCGGTTCGGCCGGCGCGCTGACGCCGGGCGCGCCGCTGCCGCGGCCCGCGCCGGTGTTCCCGCGCTACGTGGAGCAGGAGGCCGGGACCTGATGCTGGTCGACAGCCACTGCCACCTGGACTTCCCGGCCTTCGCCGACGACCTGGACGCCGTGGTCGAGCGCGCCCGCGCCGCCGGCGTCGGCCGGATGGTGACGATCTGCACCCGGCTGCACGCACTCGACCGCACGCTGGCGATCGCCAAGCGGTACGACGACGTGTTCGCCGCGATCGGCGTGCACCCGCACGAGGCGGGCGACGAGGGCGACGTGGCCGTGGACCGGCTGGTCGAGATCGCCCGCCACCCCAAGGTCGTCGGCATCGGGGAGACCGGGCTGGACTATTTCTACGAGCACAGCGCGCGCGACCGGCAGCAGGCCAGCTTCCGCACCCACATACGGGCGGCGCGGGCGGCCGGCCTGCCGCTGGTCGTGCACACCCGCGACGCCGATGCCGACACCGCCCGGATCCTGCGCGAGGAGGGGGCAGGGCAGGGGGGTGACCGGCCGCTCCGCGGCGTCCTGCACTGCTTCAGCAGCGGGCGCGCGCTGGCCGAGGCGGCGGTCGGGTTCGGCTTCTACGTGTCGCTGTCGGGCATCTTCACCTTCAAGCGGTCGGACGACCTGCGCGCCATCGTCCGCGACCTGCCCATGGACCGGCTGCTCGTGGAGACCGACTCCCCGTACCTGTCGCCGGAGCCGAAGCGCAAGACCAGGCGCAACGAGCCGGCGCTGGTCGTGCACACTGCCGCCCGGCTGGCCGAGGTCAAGGGCCTGGGCATGGCCGAGACGGCGCGGCGCACCACGGACAATTTCTTTGCGCTGTTCGACAAGGTGCCGGTGCCGGAGCCGTCATGCGCATAACCGTCCTCGGCTGCGGCGGCTCGATGGGCGTCCCGATGGTCGGCGGCAACTGGGGGACCTGCGATCCGGCCGAGCCGCGCAACCGCCGGCGTCGGCCGTCCATCCTGGTCGAGACGGAAGGCACCATCGTGCTGGTCGACACCACGCCCGACCTGCGCAGCCAGCTCCTGGACGCCGGGGTGCAGCGCATCGACGCCGTGCTCTACACCCACGACCACGCCGACCACATCCACGGCATCGACGACCTGCGCCCGCTGACCTACCGCAGCGGCCGGCCGATCCCGATCTACGCCGACGCGGCCACGCTGGCGTCGCTGGAGCAGCGGTTCAGCTACGCCGTCGCCTCCATGGACGTCGACCGCGGCCTGTACAAGGCGATCACCGTGCCGCACCGGATCGAGGGGCCATTCACCATCGGCGACCTGTCCGTGGTGCCGTTCGAGCAGGACCACGGCAACATCCGGTCGCTCGGCTTCCGGTTCGGGCCGTTCGGGTACTCGACGGACGTGGCCACCCTGGACGAGACGGCGTTCGCGATCCTGGACGGGATCGAGGTGTGGATCGTCGATGCGACCCGGGAGGACCCGCACCCCAGTCACGCCCACCTGCAGCGCACGCTGGAGTGGATCGCGCGCGTCGGTCCGCGGCAGGCCTATCTGACCCACATGAACCACACCATGGACTACGACCGGCTGTGCCGGATCCTGCCGCCGGGCGTGGCGCCGGCCCACGACGGGCTGGTCATCGAGCTGTGATGATCCGGCGCGGGCCGGTCACACCAGGCGGTCGAGCCGCCGGGTGACCTGCCGCGGCGCCGCGGCAAGCTCGTCCTCATCGATCAGGACGTCGATCGGCCCGTCGCCGGCGTCCGTTTCGGCCCCGTCCGGCTCCGCCTCCGATCCGGCGACGGCGACGCGGTAGCGGCCGCCGAAGCGGCCGATGACGTCGAAGCCGTGCGGTCCCGCCGTGTGGGGCAGGCCGGTCTGGGCGAGCAGGGCGGCCAGCCGGGCCGCGGGGCCGTCGTCCCCGTCGCCGACGGCACCGGCGTCGCCGGCCCGGGCGCTGCGGTGGTCGAGCAGCGCGGCGGGATAGCCGCCGGCCCGGCGGCAGGCGCGCAGGTCGCCGATGACGTGCACGCCGAGGCGCACCGCGGCGATCGCCTCGTGGTACAGCGCGCGGTTCGTCGCCAGGCGCTCGGCGCGCGCGGGCGGCGTGCCGGCGTCGATGTCCGGGAGCACCACCAGCAGGTCGACGATGCGGTGGGCGAACCGGTCCGGCGGCGCCACCGCCACCCGCTCCGCGACCGGCGGCGGCAGGGCCTCGGTCAGCGCGGCCCGCAGCGCGTCGCACCGGGCCGGCAGGGGTGTGGTCACGCCGACGCTGCGGCCGCCGCCGGCGCCGCCGCCGAACAGCCCGCGCTCGTGCCAGCCGCGCACCAGCTCGACCGCGCCGGCGACCGTGGCGGCCGGCCCGATCCCGCGCGGCTGGTGCCAGTGGATGCCGCCGGCCTCCGGCGGCAGGTCGCGGCGCTGTGCGGACGAACCCGGCTGCGCCCGCAGCACGCCCTCATGGAACACCTCGGACAGGTAACGCACGATGTCCGGATGGCTGCGCGTCTGCACGGCCAGCGCCTGCGGCGCCGCGCCGACCGCCGATGCGGCGAGGGTGAACGCATCGGTGCGCGCGGTGCCCGGCTCGGCGAGTCCGCCGACCACCACCGCGCGCCGCCCGCGCAGCAGCAGCCCCAGCAGCGCGGCACCCGTGACCCGGTCGGCATCGTCGACGATGACCACGTCGAACAGGCCGTCGACCAGCGGCAGCAGCTGCGGCGCCGCGTCGCTCAGCGCGGTCCACAGCGGGTAGGGGCGGGTCAGCCCGCCGATCAGCCGGCCGAGCGCGGCCTCGGCGCCGCGGTCCTGCGCGCCGCCGACATGCCGGCGCGCCTCCATGCCCTCGAAGGCGACGTCCAGCCGGTCGCGCGCCGCGGCGGCGCCGGCCCGGATGGCGGCCTGCCAGGTGTCGCGCAGCAGCTCGCGCGCGGCCTGACCGGCTTCGGACTGGGCCTGGGCGAGCTCCTGGGCGAGCTGCTCGCCGCCGGACGCCTGCTCGATCGCCGCCGCCGCCTGCCGTTCGGCCGCGGCGGCGCGCCGGCATTCCGCGATCCGCACCAGCCGGTCGAATGCCTCGGCCAGGCGCGCGGCGGCCTCCGGCTGCTCGGCGGCGTCGACCTCGGCCAGCGCCGGCACGCGCAGCTCCGCCGGCAGCGGCGCCAGTGCCTCGGCCAGGCTCTGCTGCAGGGTCGGCAGCGACATCGGCGGCCGGCTCTTGCGGCGCAGCAGGCGCACGAAGCCACGGCCGGACCGGTCGCCGGCCAGGCGGTCGGCCTCGGCGCGCCAGCGAGCTGCTTGATCGGGGTCGACGTGCCACTCCAGCGCAGGGTCGAGCAGCCCGGCCCAGCCGTCGCGGATCCCGCGCTCCAGCGCCCGCCGGCGGCGCCCGCGCGCAGCCAGATCGCGGTGGGCGTCGCGCAGCGCCTCGATGCGGCGCTGCACGGCCGCGACCCGGTGCTGCAGGTCGGCCAGCGTCTGCCGGGTCATGCGGCCGGCGGTCGCGGGCAGGCCGGGATCGGCCGCGTCCCCGGGCAGCCGGTCGAGGGTGGCCTTGAGCGCCTCGCGCGGGTCGGCCGCGCCCAGTTTGGGGATCCAGGCCTCGTGCTTGGCCAGCATCGCCTGGAGCCGCGTCATGTGCTGGTCGATGATGGCGCCCGCGGGGCTGACATAGAGGACGCTCTGGCCGTCCACGACCAGGCTGGCCATCAGGTTGGCGAGCAGCGCGGCCCGGCCGGTGCCCGGCGGCGCCTCGACCACGGTCAGCGGGGCGGTCAGGCCGCTGTCCAGGACCGGCGGGACGTCGGCGGTCATCGGGAACGGCGCCACCACGGCGGCGGTGACCGGCCTCGGCGCCGGCCGGCGCGTGGCGACCAGGGCGTGCAGTGCGCTCGGGTTGGCAGCCGCCGAGAACGCGGGCTCGAGCCGGGCGAGCTCGTCCAGGACCAGCTCTTGCGCGGGGCTCGGCGGGCTGACGAACAGCACCGCGGTATCGTGCCAGCCGGGTGGCGGCGGTGTATCGCGTAGCGGCGATACGTTGCACCCGCCAAAGACCGGGCTTTCGGCGGCCAGGATCGCGCCGAGCTCGGCCAGGCATTCGGCGAACGAGCCAAAGCTGCCGTGCTCGATCCGCTCGACGACCGCATCGATTGTGGCGCGGTCCAGCCCGGCGGCGGCCAGCGGCCGGTGGTGCAGCCGCGGCCGCCGGCCCGGCACCTTGCGGATCAGGGTCGGGTCGCCGCCGTCGCCGGGCTCGACCGCGCAGTACAGCAGCGGCGTCACCATGCCGGCGGGGTCGACCCGGATCGGATAGCCGTAGGACAGCCGCGTGCCGCCGCTGCGGGCCAGGAAGTCCGCCAGCGCCGGATCGGCGGTCGGATCGAGTGCGGCGGTGCCGCGGCAATCGGTAAAGAACGACTCGGCGCCGTGCCACGGCGCCATGTACAGCCGGCCGTGCCGGTCGCCGCGGAAGCTCAGGCCGAACCGGCCGCCCAGTGCGATCGCATCGCGCGCCCAGTTGACGAGTGCCACCAGGGCGCCGCGGTCGGCGCGGCCGCCGGAAGCGGCGCCGAGCGGCGGCGCGTCTGCGGGATCGAAGGCCATCGGCGACACATCCGGATGCACGGGCGCGGGCGGTGTTCGGGGACCGCCGCAGCGTCCAGTCGTATAGGCGAACGCGGCCCGCATGCAAGCGCCGGACGAGCGGGGGGCGGATGGCGGCGGCCACGGCGGACGACCGGCCGGGCCGCGACGCCGCATGCGCCGCCACGATTGCCGGGCCTGAAGCCACGAACGCCGGGTTCGGGATCGTATTTTCCATAATATGTATTATCCGACTTACAGACCCATTCGCCGCTTGCCCCGGACCGCGGCTTCGGTGCACCGTGCCGCGCCGTCCGTCCCCGAGGTTCGTCCTTCGCGCGAGGCACGCCCATGGCCGACTCCGCCGACCGTCCGCTGTCCGGCCGGGCCGCACCGGCTCCGGAAGGCTCCGGCATCGACCGGCTGCTGCGGGTCATGGCCCGGCTGCGCGATCCCGAGCGCGGCTGCCCGTGGGACGTGGAACAGACGTTCCGTACCATAGCGCCGCACACGATCGAGGAGGCCTACGAGGTCGCCGACGCCATCGAGCGCGACGACATGCCCGCCCTGAAGGAGGAGCTGGGCGACCTGCTGTTCCAGGTCGTGTTCTATGCGCAGATGGCCCGCGAGCGCGGCGCGTTCGACTTCGACGCGGTCGCCGCCGGCGAAGCCGACAAGATGATCGAGCGCCATCCGCACGTCTTCGGCAACGCCACGGTGCGCACCGCCGGCGAGCAGACCGAGAGCTGGGAGGCGCGCAAGGCCCGCGAACGCGCCGAGAAGGCCCAGGCCGCGGGCCGGCGGCCGGGCGCGCTCGACGGCGTGCTCGGCGGCCTGCCGGCGCTGACCCGGGCGGTGAAACTGCAGAAGCGCGCCGCGCGCGTCGGCTTCGACTGGACCGAGGCGGCCGACATCCTGGACAAGATCGCCGAGGAGGCGGGCGAGCTGCGCGCCGAGCTGGCCCCGCCCGCGCCCGACCGCGACCGGATCGAGGACGAGCTGGGCGACCTGCTGTTCGCCCTGGCCAACCTGGCGCGCCGGCTCGAGATCGATCCCGAGGGGGCGCTGCGCCGGACGAATGCGAAGTTCGAACGCCGGTTCCGCCAGATCGAGGCGTGGCTGGCCGAGGACGGCCGCGCCGCCGAAAACGAAACGCTGGAGGAGCTGGAACGGCTCTGGCAGCGGGCCAAGCGCGCCGAGGCGCCCGGCGGCAGTTAGCCGTGCCTCATTCCGGCGGGGCCAGGATGGCGCGCAGATCGTCCCACGCGTCCGGCGTCGGGGCCAGCAGCATCGGGCCCATGTGGATGGTCGGCGCATAGGGCCGCCGGTCGAGCAGCGCGGCGTGGCCGCCGGCCTCGCGGTAGATCAGCACGCCGGCGGCGTGGTCCCACGGGTTCAGCCGATAGAAGATGGCGAAGTCGCCGCGGCCGCTGGCCAGGTCGATGTATTCCGCCCCGGCACAATCGATCCGCCGTCGCGACCGGGTCGCCTTGGTCAGGCGCATGGTGGCGTCGCGCCGCCAGCCGGGATCGTGCGGGATCACGAACAGCCCCTCCATGTCGGACACCGGTGCGGCCGGGCCGAGCGCGAGCCGCCGGTCGCCGAGCCATGCGCCCTGCCCGGCCACCGCGGTCGCGGTGACCGCGTTGACCGGGTCGTGGATCCACCCGGCGAACGTGCGCCCGCCCTGCACCAGTGCCACGATCACCGCGAACCGCGCCCGGCCTTGCGTAAAGTTGTTCGTCCCGTCGAGCGGGTCGATGATCCACACCGGCGCGTCGCCTTTGAGCCGGTCGAGCACCGACGGCTCGCGTGCCGCAATCTCCTCCGCGACCACGACCGAGCCCGGCAGCAGCGCGGTCAGCGCCTCGCTCAGGCGCGCCTCGGCCGCCTCGTCCACGACGGTGACGGGGTCGCCGGGTCCCTTCTGGCGCACGTCGCCGCGGCCGAGGCGGCGGAAGCGCGGCAGGATTTCTTCGGCTGCCGTAACGCGTAGCGTATCTGTAACGCTATCGATATCGGGCAGCCGCATGACGTCTTCATGACCGTGCAACACGTCCATCGGTCCCCGCTGCGGATAGGGGGCATTGAGATGCGCGCTTCGAACTAGCACACCGCATCGCGAACGCAAGCCTTGCGACCCGTTCCGTCGCAGGGCGCGGCGCCCGGGCATCAGGCGGACACGTGCAGCCGCTTTTCCAGGCGGGCCACGTCGACCGGGTCGAGGCTGACGCGCAGGTGGGCGTGGGCCTCGTCGTCGTGCCGCTCCAGCACCTCGCCGCGCTCGTGCAGCCAGGCCAGCGTGCGGCCGTCGGTCAGGCTAACGGTCACATCGAGCACCTGCCGCCCGGCGTCGAGCCGGTCGGCGACCGCGTGCAGCAGGTCGTCGGTCCCCTCGCCCGTCAGCGCGGAAATGGGCACCGCGTCCGGCCGGCGCGCGGCGGCGTTGCGGACGATCTCCGCCTCGGCCGGCGCCAGCAGGTCGAGCTTGTTCAGCACCTCGACGACGCGCCCGCCGGGCTCCACGCCGATGCCCAGGTCGGCGAGCACGGCGTTCACGTCGTCGCGCTGGGCCTCGGTATCCGGGTGGGCGATGTCGCGCACATGCAGGACGACCTCTGCGTTCTGCACCTCTTCCAGCGTGGCGCGGAAGGCGGCGACCAGGTGCGTCGGCAGGTTGGAGATGAACCCGACGGTGTCCGACAGGATCACCCGCCGGTGTCCGCCGCGCCGGCCCTTGACCAGGTCGACCGCCCGCATGGTCGGGTCGAGCGTGGCGAACAGCATGTCCTGGACGGTCACGTCGGCCCGGGCCAGCCGATTGAACAGGGTGGACTTGCCGGCGTTGGTATAGCCGACCAGCGCCACCACCGGGAACGGCACCCGCTCGCGCGCGCCGCGGTGCAGTGCCCGGGTCCGGCGCACCTCCTCCAGGTCCTTCTTCAGGCGGATGATGCGCTCGTCGATCTGGCGGCGGTCCAGCTCGATCTGGCGCTCGCCCGGCCCGCCGACGAAGCCGGCACCGCCGCGCTGGCGCTCCAGGTGGGTCCACGACCGCACCAGGCGGGACCGCTGGTACGACAGGTGCGCCAGGTCGACCTGCAGCTGGCCCTCCCGGGTGCGCGCCCGCTCGCCGAAAATCTCCAGGATCAGGCCGGTGCGATCGATCACCTTGACCGACCAGCGCCGCTCCAGATTGCGCTGCTGCACCGGCGTCAGGGCCGTGTCGACGATCGCCAGGTCCGGCTCCTCGCCGGACACGACGGCGCCGATGTCGTCGACGGCGCCGGCACCGAACAGGGTCGACGGTTTCACCCGCGCGACGCGCACGCACCGCGCGTCGACGACGTCGAGACGAATTGCCGCGGCCAGCCCGACCGCCTCGTCCAGCGACGCCTCCGGCGTGCGCGCCGCCGCGCGGTCCTCCGGCAGCACCGGATGCACCACGATGGCGCGCCCCGCCGTCGCAGCCCCGGACGTCATGGTTCGACCGTCAACGCGTTCCACCGCCGCCGCGCCTCCGCTCAGGTCTCTTCCTTCTGGGGCTCGAACAGCTGGATCGGATGGGCCGGCATCACGGTCGAGATCGCGTGTTTGTAGACAAGCTGCGAATGGGCATCACGGCGCAGCAGGACCGAAAAGTTGTCGAACCAAGTGATGATGCCCTGAAGCTTGACGCCGTTGACAAGGAAGATCGTGACGGGCGTTTTGTTCTTGCGGACGTGGTTCAGGAACACATCCTGCACGTTCTGGCTTTTTTCCGACATTTTGTCGCCCCACTGTTTTGTTTCTTGGAGCCCAGAAGGCGTACCCGTTTTTCACGGATGCCCTGCCCGCTGTCAGCGATATGATATCGCATACGCGTCTAACCAAGCGACAGATTTATTGATCCCCAATTGGAGAACAAAACGACGGACATCCGAATTAGACTTTCGACAGGTCACGGGCCCACAACCCGCCGTCCGAAGCCACACCGGCTGCGCGTCGCCCCCCGTTCAGGCAAAGCGCCCGGTCGCATAAGCGATGTAGAGTTCCCGCAGCTTGAGGGCCAGCGAGCCGGGTTGGCCGTTGCCCACGCTGCGGTCGTCGATTCGCGTCACCGGCATGACGTAGTTCGATGCGCTGGTCAGGAAAGCCTCGCGCGCCTCGTAGGCCTCGTCGACCGAGAACGGCCGCTCCTCCAGGCCCCTGCCCTCCTCGGCCAGCAGGCGCAGGATGGCCTGCCGGGTTACGCCGCGCAGGATCATGTGGTTGGCCTGGCGGGTGACCAGCACGCCCTGCCGGTTGACGATCCAGGCGTTGGACGACGTCCCCTCGGTGACGAAGCCGTCCTCATCGACCATCCACGCCTCGTAGGCGCCGGCTTCGACGGCGCGCTGCTTGCCGAGCACCTGCGGCAGCAGCGACACCGACTTGATGTCGCGCCGCTTCCAGCGGATGTCGGGGATGGTGATCACCGACACGCCCTCCTCGACCAGGCGCTGGCGGCCGAGATCCTGGGGCCGCGCGGTGATCACCAGGGTCGGCGCCGGGTTCGGCGGGAACCGGAAGTCCCGCGGCGACGAACCCCGCGTGATCTGCAGATAGACGATCCCCTCGCGCAGGCTGTTGCGGCGCACCAGCTCGCGCATGACCAGCGCGATGACCCGGCGGGTCGTCGGCCACGGCATGCGCAGCTCTCCGAGCGACCGGGCCAGCCGGTCCATGTGCCCCGCCTCGTCGATCAGGTGGCCGTCCTGCACCGAGAAGACCTCGTAGACGCCGTCGGCGAACTGAAAGCCGCGGTCCTCGATGTGGACCCGGGCCGCGGGCAGCGGCAGGAAGCGGCGATTGACGTAGGCGACGCGAGCCATGACTTGACCTCCGGGCGCTGCGGCCGGCGCGGGCTTAAAAGAACTCCAACCGGACGGCGAACAGTTTCTCGACTTTCTTTACCGCCTGCGCGGCGGCCAGCAGGATAACCCGGTCGTGCGGCTTGATCACCGTGTTGGGCCGCCCGATGATCACTTCGTCGCCGCGCACCAGGGCGCCGATCAGCACGTGCGGCGGCAGCCGGACGTCCTTGATCGGCGTGTTCAGCAGGGCCGAGGTCTCCAGCGCCTCGGCCTCGATCACCTCGGCGAAGCCGTCCTTCAGCGAATGCACCGAACGGATGCGGCCGCGCCGGACGTGCTGGAGCACGGTCGAGGCGGTGATGGCGCGCGGGTTGACCACGGCATCGATGCCGAGCGGCCCGACCAGCGGCGTGTAGGTGTTCTTGTTGAGCAGCGTGACCGCGCGACGGCAGCCGTGGCGCTTGGCCAGCAGCGAGACCAGGATGTTGACCTCGTCGTCGTTGGTCACCGCGACCAGGGTCTCGGCCGCGCGGACGTTGGCCTCCTCCAGCATCTCGGTGTCCAGGCCGTCGCCGTTCAGCACCGTCGTGCGGTTCAGCTTGTGGGCGATCAGCTCGGCGCGGCGCTTGTCCACCTCGATCACCCGCGCGGTCACGTCGGGGTGCTCGCGCTCGATGTCCTCGGCCAGGACCAGACCGATGTTGCCGCCGCCGACGATGATGATGCGGCGCGCGGTCGGCTCCTCGTGCCCGAACGCCGCCATGGCGCGGTTCAGGTGCCGGGTGTCGGCGACGAAGTACACCTCGTCGCCGGGCAGCATGCGGTCCTCGCTGTCGGGAATGATCGGCCGGTCGCCGCGCACGATCGCCACGATCTCGATGTTGAGGTCCGGGAACAGGCCGGTGAGCTGGCGCAACGGGGTGTGGATGATCGGGCAGTCCTCGGTGCAGATCACGCCGACCACGCGCACCCGGCCCTCGGCCAGCGGAAACATGTCGAACGCGCCGGGCAGCTCCAGCCGCCGGCTGATCGCGCGCGCCACCTCGACCTCGGGCGAGATGATCACGTCGATCGGCATGTTCTCGCGGCTGAACAGGTCGGCCCAGATCGGGTCGAGGTAGGCCTGGTTGCGGATGCGGGCCAGCTTGGTCGGCACGCTGAACAGCGAATGCGCGACCTGGCAGGCGACCATGTTGACCTCGTCCAGCTGGGTCACCGCGATGATCATGTCGGCATCGGCGGCGCCGGCCTGCTCGAGGATCGGCGGGCTGGAGGCGTGACCGACGAGCGCCTGGACGTCGAGCCGGTCGGACAGCCGCTGGATCAGCTCCGGCGACTGGTCGATGATGGTGACGTGGTTGTTCTCGGTGGCCAGGTACCGGGCGATGTTCGACCCGACCTGCCCGGCACCGCAGATGATGACTTTCATGTCAGGCGACCATGCCGGGCATCAGTCGGCGGCGACCTTGTTGGCGCGCTCTCCGGTGTTGACGCCGAGGCTCTTGAGCTTGCGGTGCAGCGCCGACCGCTCCATGCCGACGAACTCCGCGGTCCGGCTGATGTTGCCGCCGAAGCGGTTGACCTGCGCCAGCAGGTATTCGCGCTCGAACAGCTCGCGCGCGTCGCGCAGCGGCAGCGCCATGATCTCGCTGCCCTTCTCCCAGCGGACCACGGCGGGCGCGATGGCCCCGATCTCCGGCGGCAGCATGTCGGCGCGGATCGGCTGGTCCACGTCGCCGGTGGCCATGATCAGCAGCCAGTCCACCACGTTGCGCAGCTGGCGCACGTTGCCCGGCCAGCTGTAGGCCTGCAGCGCGGCCATGGCGTCCTCGCCGATTTCGCGCCGGGGCAAGCCCTGCGCCTCCGCCGAGCGCGTCATGAAGTGCCGCGCCAGCAGCGGGATGTCCTCGCGCCGCTCGGTCAGCGCCGGCACCCGGATCGGCACCACGTTGAGCCGGTAGTAGAGATCCTGGCGGAACCGGCCGGCGGCGATCTCCGCCGGGAGGTCCCGGTTCGACGACGCGATCACGCGCACGTCCACCTCGACCCGACTGGCGCCGCCGACGCGGGTGAAGGTCTGTTCCTGGAGCACGCGCACGATCTTGCCCTGGGTGGCCAGCGGCATGTCGCCGACCTCGTCGAGCAGCAGCGTGCCGCCGTGGGCCAGCTCCAGCGTGCCGACCTTGCCCCGCTCCTGGCCGTCCTCGCGGTGCCGCTCGGTGCCGAACAGCTCCTCCTCCAGGCGGTCGGGGTGCATGGCCGCGCAGTTCAGCGCGACGAACGGGCCCTGCGCCCGGCGCGACAGGCTGTGCAGCAGGCGGGCGATGACCTCCTTGCCGGCGCCGGCCGGCCCGGCGATCAGCACGCGGCTGCCGGTCGGCGCGACCCGCTCGAGCTGCTGGCGCAGGTGGCCGATCGCCGGAGAGCGGCCGATCAGGCCGATGTCGCCGCCGGCGCGCTGGCGCAGCTCGGCGTTCTCGCGGCGCAGCCGGGCCGCCTCGATGGCGCGCTCGACCATCAGCAGCAGGCGGTCGGACTGGAACGGCTTCTCGATGAAGTCGTAGGCGCCGCGCTTGATCGCCGAGACCGCCATCTCGATGGTGCCGTGGCCGCTGATCATGATCACCGGCACGGCCGGATGGTCGCTGCGAATCTCCGCGAGCAGCTCGAGGCCGTCGAGGCGGCTGCCCTGAAGCCACACGTCCAGCACGACGAGGCTGGGCTGGCGCGCCTGCAGGGCGGCCAGGGCGCTGTCCGCATCCGCGGCCTCGCGGGTCTGATAGCCCTCGTCGCCGAGGATGCCGCCGATCAGCATCCGAATGTCGGCTTCGTCGTCGACGACAAGAATGTCATGCGCCATGCTGCGCCACGTCCGCTTCGTCCGGGCAGGCCGGGGCCCGTGAGGGGGCCCCGGCATCCGGTGAACTTAATATGGACTTGCCACGGCTTCCAGCCCACTCAAGCGGGCCGGCCGCCGCGGCGCCTCAGGCCGGCACCCGGCTCTCGTGCAGGTCGGCGGCGCCGTCCGCCGTGCCCCGTCCGGCCTCGCCGCGCGGGAACGACAGCCGGACGCGGGCACCGCCGCCGGGCCGGTCCTCCAGGCTGAGCCGCCCGCCGTGGTCCTCCATGATCTTCTTGACGATGGCAAGACCAAGGCCGGTCCCCTTGGCGCGGGTCGTGACGTAGGGCTCGGTCAGCTTGTCCCGATCCTCGATCGGCAGGCCCTTGCCGTTGTCGTCGACGGTCAGCACGACGTCGCGCTCGTTCACGGCGATCGACAGCGCGATCCGGCCCTTGGGCAGCTCGCCCCCCTGCCCCGCCTCCGGCCCGGCGGCGGCCCGGCCCTCGATGGCGTCGAGCGCGTTCTGGAGCAGGTTGGTCACGGCCTGCCCGATCTGGCGCCGGTCGCCCGGGATCAACGGGGGGATCGCCGGTCGGTCGAGGACGAACTCGACGTCCGGACGCGCCGTGCGCTGGAGCATGACTGCCTGCTGGCACAGCTCATGGACGTCGACCGGCTTCATTACCGGCGACGGCATGCGCGCGAAGGCCGAGAACTCGTCGACCATGCGGCCGATGTCGCCGACCTGCCGGACGATGGTGTCGGTGCACGACACGAAGGTGTCCGGGTCGGTCTCGATCTGGCGCAGGTACTTGCGCTTGAGCCGCTCCGCGGAGAGCTGGATCGGCGTCAGCGGATTCTTGATCTCGTGCGCGATGCGGCGCGCCACGTCGGCCCAGGCGGCCATGCGCTGGGCCGAGAGCAGATCGGTGATGTCGTCGAAGGTGACCACGTAGCCGCGCACCTCGCTGCCGAAGCGTTCGGCGGCGATGCGCACCAGCAGGGTGCGCTGCTCGGTGCCGCGCTGGATGCGCACCTGCGATTCGACCAGCCGTCCCGGGCGCTGCCGGATCTGCGTCAGCAGCTCGCCGACCTCGGGGATCAGCTCGTCCAGGCGGCGGCCCATCAGGCCCTCGAAGTCCAGGCCGAGAAGCGTCATCGCCGACTTGTTGGGCAGGTTGATCCGGCCTTCGGCGTCGATGCCGATCACGCCCGCCGACACGCCGGCCAGCACCGTCTCGGTGAACCGGCGGCGGGAATCGAGCTGGCGGTTGGCCTCGATCAGCTCGCGCCGCTGGCTCTCCAGCTGGCTGGTCATGCGGTTGAAGGCGCGGCCCAGGTTGTCCAGCTCGTCGCCCTTCTCCTGGGCCGGCACGCGCACCGACAGGTCGCCCGCCCGGACCCGCTCGGCGGCCCCGATCAGGTTGCTGATCGGCGTGATCAGCCGGTCGGAGAAGACCAGCCCGACCCACACGGCGCCGAGCAGCAGCAGCAGCGCGGCCACCACATAGATCAGCGTGATCGTAATCTGCAGCGAGGCGTGGCGGCTCTCCAGCTGGCGGTATTCGGCCACCGCGCCCTGCACGCGCTCCATGTGGGCGATCACGCGCGGCTCGATCAGGCGCCCCACCAGCAGATAGGTGTCGATGAACCGGTCGAGCTGGACGAGTGCGCGCACCCGGTCGTCGCTGTCGGGGTCGAGCCAGACCACGTCGTTCTGGCGCGCCTGCTCCAGCAGTTCCTGCGCGATCGGCTCGAACTGCAGCGCGAAGGTCAGGCTGGAGCGCGCCAGGGTGCGGCCGCCCCCGTCGAAGACCAGCGCCTCGGTGAGCCCGCGCAGCGCCGCCTGGGTGTTGACGAGCTGGTTGAAGAACTGCTCGTCGTTGACCAGGCGCGGCGCCTCCCGGTTCAGGTCGTTGGCCATGGCCAGGGCGTCGGCGGCCAGTGTGCGCTGGTGCTCGGCCAGGTAGGCCTCGGCGACCGTCTGCGACTCGTTGATCGCGGTGCTGACCCGCTCGGAGAACCAGGACCGGACGCCGACATAGAAGAACGCGGTCGAGAACACCGCGAGCAGGATCGCCGGCGCGACGGCCACGATGCTGAACAGCAGGACCATGCGCACGTGCAGCCGCGACCCGGCCAGCCCGCGCCGCCGCTTGACCCATAAATCCACGATCCGGCGCGCGATCAGCGTGCCGAGCAGCAGCAGGATGATCAGGTCGAGGTTGAGCAGGATGTAGACCGTGTCCGGGTCCTGCCCGAACGGCGGGTTCTTGGTCAGGGCGGCATAGGTCGCCATGCCGGCGGCCAGCGCCAGCACCGTCAGCAGCACCGCCAGCGTGCTGGTGCGGCCGAGCCGGCTCAGCCATGCCGCCGCCCCGCGCCGCGGGCGGCGGGGTTCGGCCATCGCGTTGTCCGTCATGCTGTGTCCGTCGTCCGCGGCCCTGCGCCGCAAGGCATCACTTTAGGCCGCGTATGACCTGTATGTCCAATTCACGGATCTTCTTGCGGAGCGTGTTCCGGTTCAGCCCGAGCAGCTGCGCCGCCTTGATCTGGTTGCCGCGCGTTGCCGTCAGGCTGAGCGAGATCAGCGGCCGCTCGATCTCCTGCAGGATGCGGTCGTACAGCCCGCTGGCCGGCAGGCCGTCCTTGTGCGCCGAAAAATAGTCCTTCAGATGGCGCTCGACCGCGTCGGCCAGGCCTTCGCTGCGGCGTTCCTCGGTCGGTGCCGGCATCGGCGCGGCGTCGGCCAGCTCCATCTCGATCACGTCGAGGCCGATCACCTCCTGCGAATAGAGCGCCGCCAGCCGCCGGATCAGGTTCTCCAGTTCGCGCACGTTGCCGGGCCAGCGGTAGGCCTTCAGCCGCTCCATGGCACCGTTGTCGAGGGACTTCATCGGCAGCCCCTCCTCCGCCGCCTCCTTGAAGAAATGGCGGACCAGGGTGGGCAGGTCGTCGGTGCGCTCGCGCAGCGGCGGCAGGCGGATCGGCACCACGTTGAGGCGGTAGAACAGATCCTCCCGGAACAGCCCCTGGCGGATCAACTGGCGCAGGTCGCGGTGCGTGGCGGCGACGATACGCACATCGGCCTTGATCGCGGTGCGCCCGCCGACGGTCGTGTATTCGCCCTCCTGGAGGACGCGCAGCAGCCGGGTCTGCGCATCCATCGGCATGTCGCCGATCTCGTCGAGGAACAGCGTGCCGCCCTGGGCCTGCTCGAACCGGCCGGAGGCGCGCATCATGGCCCCGGTGAAGGCGCCCTTCTCGTGGCCGAACAGTTCGGACTCGATCAGCTCGCGCGGGATCGCGGCCATGTTGATCGCGACGAACGGGCCGGCGCGGCGCTTGCCGTAGTCGTGCAGGGCGCGCGCCACCAGCTCCTTGCCGGTGCCGCTCTCGCCGGTGATCATCACCGTCAGGTCGGTGCCCATCAGCCGGGCCAGCACCCGGTAGATCTCCTGCATGGCCGGCGACCGGCCGATCAGGGGCAGCTGGTCCTCCTCGCGCGGCTCGTCGGGGGGCGGCGCGGCCGGGCCGGTCGCGGTCAGCGCCCGCTCCACTGCGGCGATCAGCTGCTTCAGGTCGAACGGCTTGGGCAGGTACTCGAAGGCGCCGCGCTCGGTCGCCTTGACCGCGGTGAGCAGCGTGTTCTGCGCGCTCATCACAATGACCCGCAGCTCGGGGCGCAGCCGCTTGATGCGCGGCACCAGCTCCAGGCCGTTCTCGTCCGGCATGACCACGTCGGTGATGACCAGGTCGCCGTCGCCGTCCTGCACCCAGCGCCACAGCGTGGCGGCATTGCCGGTGCTGCGCACGTCGTGGCCCAGGCGGGCCAGCGCCTGGGTCAGCACCGTGCGGATGCTGCGGTCGTCGTCGGCGACGAGAATCGTGGTCGCGGCGGCCATTACGACACCTCGTGCCCGGCCGCAGGCGGGCCCGGCTCGTTGTACATGGGCAGGAACACCTTGAACACGGTGCGCTTGGGCTGGCTCTCGAAGCCGATCACGCCGCCGTGGTCGTCGACGATCTTGGCGACCAGGGCCAGGCCCAGACCGCTGCCGTTCTGCTTGGTGGTGACGAACGGGTCGAACAGGTGCGGCTGCAGGTCCTCCGGCACGCCGGCGCCGTTGTCGCGCACGCTGATCAGCAGCGGCAGGTGGACGCGGCCGCCGGTGCCCGGCACGGCCATGCTGACGCCGCGCTGGTAGGCGGTGGTGAGCAGGATCTCGCCGCTCTCCGCGGGCGCCGCCTCGGCGGCGTTCTTGACCAGGTTCAGGAACACCTGCACCAGCTGGTCGTGGTTGCCGTAGACCGGCGGCAGCGACGGGTCGTAGCGCTCGACGAACCGGATGTCGCGGGCGAACCCGGCCTTGGCGACCCGCCGCACCCGGTCCAGCACGCCGTGGATGTTGACGGCGTCGCGCTCGATCTTGCGGTCGGAGAACACCTCCATGCGGTCGACCAGCGAGACGATGCGGTCGGCCTCGTCGCAGATCAGGCGGGTCAGCTCGCGGTCCGGCTCGTTGGCGGTCTGCTCCAGCAGCTGCGCCGCACCGCGGATGCCCGACAGCGGGTTCTTGACCTCGTGCGCCAGCATGCGCGCCATCGCGGTGACCGAGCGGGCCGCGCCGCGGTGGGTGAGCTGGTTGTCGATGCGCCGGGCCAGCGAGACCTCGTACAGGGTCAGCACGACCAGCCGCGGCGCGTCGCCCAACGGCGCGACGGTGGCGCGCACCTCGCGCAGGCCCAGGCGCGGCGTCTCCAGCGTGACGCCATTCTCCGACCGGCTGCTGTTCTGGACGAACACCCGGTCGATCAGCTCCATGATCGGCGAATCGTTCGGGACGTGGTCGGACAGGCGGCCGCCGACCAGTGTCGCGGCGCTCGCCTCGAAGAACTGCTGGGCCTCGAAATTGACGAAGTTGATGACGTGGTCGGCGTCGATCACCAGCACCGGGTCCGGCAGGGCATGGAGGATGGCGTTGGGATCGATCGGGAAACGCCGGGTTGGCCGGCGCGGTGCTTTCTTGGCCAAGCTGTTTACCATCAGGCGGCGACCCCGTTCAGGGCGAAGGCGAAGTGACTGCGGACGAGACCGGCCACTTCGGCCGGATCCTCGCTGCGGTTGACGGCGGCACGGAAGGCGGTGGCTCCCGGCAGGCCGCGCCCGTACCAGCCGAGGTGCTTGCGCGCGATGCGGACGCCGCGCGCGGTGCCGTACCGGCCGAGCAGGGCGTCGTAGTGCGCCAGGACGATGTCCCGCTGCACCGCCGGCGGCGGGTCCGGGCGGCGCGCCCCGGTGCGCAGGTAGTGCGCGACCTGGCCGATCAGCCAGGGCCGGCCCTGGGCGCCGCGGCCGATCATGACGCCGTCGGCGCCGCTTTCGGCCAGGCAGCGGTCAACGTCGTCGCAGCCCGCGATGTCGCCGTTGGCGATCACCGGGATCGACACCGCGTCCTTGACGGTGCGGATGAACGCCCAGTCGGCGCGCCCGGCGTAGAGCTGATCGCGGGTGCGCCCGTGCACCGTGATCATTCGCACGCCGCAGGCCTCGGCGATCCGGGCCAGGCGCGGCGCGTTGCGCGCCCCGGCGCTCCAGCCGGTGCGCATCTTCAGCGTGACCGGCACCGGCACCGCCGCCACGACGGCATCCAGAATGCGCGCCGCCAGCGCCTCGTCGCGCATCAGGGCGGCGCCGCACAGCCGGCCGACCACCTTCTTCGCCGGACAGCCGAAATTCACGTCGATCAGCGCCGCGCCCCGCCCGACGGCGAGGCGGGCGGCCTCCGCCATGATGTCCGGCTCGTGCCCGGCGAGCTGCACCGCGATCGGGTGCTCGTCCGCGCAGTCCTCCGCCGAGCGCTTCGGCGCCCCGGCGCGGCGGGCGGCGTGCAGCATCTCGCGGCTGGCGATCATCTCCGACACGACCAGGCCGCCGCCCAGCCGGCGCACGAGCTGCCGGAACGGCCGGTCGGTCACGCCGGACATGGGCGCGAGGATCACCGGCGGATCGATCCGTACGTCACCGAGGGCTATGCCCATCCCTTGGGCATCCTGTAAATTTGCCGATAATTTGTGCAGGGTAGCAGCGGCGCGGGGCGCTGCAAAGCCAAAAAAGCGCCACTTCGCATATCATCGCATCGACCGGCGCCCGCGGCCCGGCCGGGCCGGGCCGGTTCGGGCCGTGCCGCCGCCTCGACAGCCGGGACGTTCTGGTTTAAGCGATGGCTGGTCCACCGCTCCCCACCGAGAGGCGCACCGCCTCCTGCCCTGCGAGCCGCCGATGTCCCGATGCCTGGCCCTGATCGTCGCCGCCGGCAGCGGCGAGCGGTTCGGCGGGGCCGTGCCCAAGCAGTACCGCGACCTGGCCGGCCTGCCGGTGCTGCGGCGCACGGTCATGGCGTTCCTGCACCATCCCGACGTGGCCGGGGTACGCGTCGTGATCAACCCGGCGCACCGCGATCTGTACGACCCGGCGCTGGCGGGCCTGGATGTGGACGCGCCGATCCCCGGCGGGGCCAGCCGGCAGGAGTCGGTGCGGCTCGGTCTGGAGACGCTGGCGCGCGAGGGGGCGCCGGACTGCGTGCTGATCCACGACGCGGCGCGGCCGCTGGTCGATCCCGGCACGATCGCGCGGGTCTGCGCCGCGCTGGCGGAGGCGCCGGCGGCAATCGCCGCGGTGCCGGTCACCGATACCCTGAAGCGCGCCGCCGACGGCACGATCGCCGCGACCGTCGACCGCACCGGGCTGTGGCGGGCGCAGACCCCGCAGGGCTTTCGGTTCGACGCAATCCTGGCGGCGCACCGTGCGGCGGCGGGCGATTCGCTGACCGACGACGCCGCCGTGGCCGAGCGGGCCGGGCTGGCAGTGGCGCTGGTGCCCGGCGACGAGGAGAACCACAAGGTGACCACCGAGGACGACCTGGCGCGCGCGGCGCGGCGCCTGCTGCCGGGCGACGTGCGCACCGGCCAGGGCTTCGACGTGCACCGCTTCGGCCCCGGCGACCACGTCATGCTGTGCGGCGTCGCCGTGCCCCACGACCAGGGCCTTGAGGGGCATTCCGACGCCGACGTCGGGTTGCACGCCCTGACCGACGCCATCCTCGGCGCGATCGCCGCCGGCGACATCGGCCGCCACTTCCCGCCCACCGACCCGCAGTGGCGTGCCGCCGATTCCGCCGTGTTCCTGCGCCACGCCGCCGGCCTGGTGGCCGCCCGCGGCGGGGTGATCGCGCATGCCGACGTCACCCTGATCTGCCAGCGCCCCCGCATCGGCCCCCACCGCGACGCCATGACGGCGCGGATTGCGGAGATCCTGGGATTGGAGACCGGCCGTGTCGGCGTCAAGGCGACCACCACCGAACACCTGGGGTTCACCGGCCGCGGCGAAGGCATTGCGGCGCTGGCGACGGCGACGGTAAGGCTGCCGGGGTGAGCGGCGGGGTGGATCACACGGGCGAGATTCGCCCTGTTCTATCGGCAGCGGCGAGCCGTCCGCATGCCGGAACGGGGCAAACCTGACGTGACACGCGCGGCCTCACATCGGTGACCTACCTGTCCTTCGTAACCTCGAACCGGCGCTTGCTCGCGTTCGGGTTCGCGATGGCCTTCTTCTCGGCGTTCGGCCAGACCTATTTCATCGCGCTGTTCAACGAAGACCTGCGCAGCGTGTTCGGCCTCGGCCATGGCGGGCTGGGGACCATCTATGGCCTGGCCACGCTGACCTCGGCCGCCCTCATGCTGCCGGCAGGGCAGTTGATCGACCGGGTCGACCTGCGGCTGTATGCCGGAGTCGTTGCGGCTGCGATCGCGGGGGCCTGCCTGTTCATGTCGCCGGTCCCCGGTGGATCGCTGGCGTTCCTGTACCTGGCGCTGCTGTTTCTGCGCTTCGCCGGGCAGGGGCTGATGAACCACGCCTCGGCCACGGCCATGGCGCGCCATTTCGTGCAGGGGCGCGGCCGGGCGCTGTCGCTTGCCTCGTTGGGCTTCGCCGGCGCCGAGATGGTGTTTCCGCCCATCGCCGTGGCCCTGATCGGGCTGGTCGGCTGGCGCCAGACCTGGGGCCTGATCGGAGCGGTGCTCGCCCTCGGGCTGGTGCCGCTGGTGCTGTGGCTGCTGCGCGGCCACGATACCGATCCCGCAGCCGGCAGCGGCCGGTCCGGAGACGCGGCGACCGCCGTTCGCCACTGGTCGCGCGCCGAGGTGCTGCGCGACCCGGTCTTCTTCCTGCTGCTGCCGGCAATGCTGACGCCGGCGTTCGTCCACACGGGCGTGTTCTTCAACCAGACCACGCTGGTTGAGGCCAAGGGCTGGTCGCTGCAGCTCTTCGCCAGCGGCTTCGCCGTGTACGCGCTGGCCACCGTGGCCGCGGCCCTGGGTACCGGGGTCCTGGTCGACCGGTCCAGCGGCCTTCGTGTGTTCGGATACGTGCTCCTGCCCTTTGCCGCCGGCCTGCTGGTTCTCGCGACGCTCCAGCACCCCGCGGTGATCTTTGCCTACATGACCCTCGCCGGGTGTTCGACCGGGGCGTTCAATACGACGTCCAACGCGCTGCTCGTCGAGGTCTACGGGATCGGGCACCTCGGGGCGATCCGGTCCCTGAGCGTGTCGCTGATGGTCGTCTCCACGGCGATCTCACCGGCGGCCATGGGCTGGCTGCTGGACGCCGGCACCGGGATCGAAGCGATTCTGTTAATGTTCCTGGTCTGGGTTTCGTTGGCAACGCTGTTGGTGCCCGTGGCGGCGCGGCGCGCCCTTGCGCGCAGGGCGGCCTGAAGCACCGCCGGCAGGGCGTCCGGCGGTCGTCGCCCTGTGCCGCCCGCCGGCCTGCCCATACGACGTGCTTAAATTTGGCGCAGCCCGATGCCGCTGCGCGGGCGAAGGTTGTTGGCACAGAGATCGATCCCGATGCGATAGATCCCGTGGATCCGGCCGTCCGTCTGCCGTGTCGGGATATCCGAATTGCTCCCGGGCCCTCCGGTGCGCTATGCCGGCAACGACCGGTTCGGGATAAGGCTATGCTGCTCAAGTTTCTCGTTATCGTCGGCCTCGTCCTGGCCCTGTTCCCGCCGGTGCGGAGGCGACTGGTCACCGCCTTGGGGCGGGCGTTCGCGGCGCTGTTCGTGTTCGCGCTCGTGTTCCTGGCGGTGGTCGTGCTGACCCAGCCCTGATCCGGTGCCGAGAGGGGCGCAGCCATGGTAGCCGACGATCCGGTGACGCGTCCGGCCGTGAGTTGCCGCGCGCGACGCGTCGCCGCAACCGGCGGCTGTCGGCATGACCGGATCAGGCGGATACGATGCCATTGCTCAAGAATGCCGACAGCGCTATCATTCCTGTTGAAAAAATACGTGATTATGTACTTAATGGACAGCACCCCGTCGGCCGGAACAAGGCGCGGGTCTTCCTGTCAGCCACGGGGATGCGTCGGAAAGATTTCGCCAATTTGATAGACCAGATCAAACATGGTATTTTGGTACATGACGCCTATCATTATGGCTGGCACGAGGGGCGATCCCTGTTTCGGGTGGACATGCCGGTCAACGGACCCATGGGCAGCGCCCGCATGAGAACCGGCTGGATCTACGAGGTGGACAGCGATGTGCCCAGACTTACGACCGCCTACATCATCCGGCCCTGATGTCTCGAATCGGCGCCATCCGGAGTTCCGGGAACTTGACGTGGTCTACATCCGCACGAACAGGCCCGCGGCCGGTCTCCACATCGGCGAGGCCGGGACGATCGTTCATGCCGTGCAGAAATCCGACCCGCCGGCCTATCTCGTCGAGTTCGTGAATGCCGAAGGTCAAACCTATGCGGAGGAGTTCTTTTCCGCAGATCAGCTCTCCCGGCGACCGTTGGCGCCTGCGAGAACCGCCTGAGAGGATGCCGGCGCGCTTGTGAAGGCGGTGGGCCGTGCGTTCGCGGCGCGGTTCGTGTTCGCGCTCGTGTTCCTGGCGGTGGTCGTGCTGACCCAGTCCTGATCCAAAGCGAAAGAGCCTGAGCCATGGTTTCCGACGATCCGGTTGCCGTTGCCCGCGATCTGCTGAACGCGATGCGCGCCCGCGGGCAGCGGCTGGTGCTTGCCGAAAGCTGTACCGGTGGGCTGCTGACGGGCTGCCTGACCGAGGTGGCGGGCTCGTCCGCCGTGGTGGAGCGCGCCTTCGTCACCTATTCCAACCGCGCCAAGGCCGAGGTGCTCGGCGTGCCGCAGGCGCTGCTCGATGCGCACGGCGCGGTCTGTGCCGAGGTCGCCGAGGCGATGGCCGCCGGCGCTCTCGCCCGCGCCGACGCGCACGTCTCCATCGCCATCACCGGCATTGCGGGGCCCGGCGGCGGCAGCGCGGCCAAGCCGGTCGGCCTGGTGTTCATTGCCGCGGCGCGCACCGGCACGGTGCCCACCGTGGAGCGCCACGTCTTCCCCGGCGACCGCACCGCCGTCCGCGGCGCCTCGGTGGCGGCGGCGCTGGACCTGATCGGGCGGGTGGCGGCCGGGGACTGATCCGCCGACCGCAACCCCGTGCGTACATGCTCGTATAAAGAGATTTTGTTTCAGGTAACTCCGTCATCGCGAGCGCAGCGAAGCGACCCGGACGCGGCAGCGTCACTAGGGCGTGTCTGCAAAGCCTACAGCAACAGGCGGATCATGCCAATTTTGACCATGGTGAGGTAGTTGGCGGCTCGCTTTTCGTAGCGCGTGGCGATGCGGCGGTACTGCTTGAGGCGGTTG
>Ga0081535_100190_pt1 | contig 56561 bp, 49 predicted proteins | sample HotLakmasection3_FD_71020 | JGI IMG/M metagenome (GOLD analysis project Ga0081535, IMG submission 71020) | Hypersaline microbial mat communities from Hot Lake, Washington, USA - Section #3 (SPADES assembly) (version 2) | ecosystem: Environmental > Aquatic > Non-marine Saline and Alkaline >... | reverse complement strand
CTTATGTGTACACCGTAGCCTTGAGAAGGAGAGGTGCCGCAGGCGGTGAGGTTTCCCACATGCCAAAACTCCACTTCTGAATCTGGATGAGGTTTAACATCCAAATCGTTAGGGCAGGCATCTTGCCTGCCTTGGGACAGCCGAGACGGCTATCCCAACTTATTCAATTCTCATTCCTAACCCGTCGGCAGCCCTCAAACAGAGTTCTAGCAGCTCGGTTCAGGAAGGCCGAAGAGGCTACAAAATATCGCGGAGGGCAGACCAGTTTGTCACATCGTCTAGCAAGGCTCGGTAGCCCAGCACATTGGGATGCAGACCATCGGTCGAGATGCGCGATCGCCACCAGGCATCACCGCGACCCAGCCACAGATCCAGCACATCCAGATAGGGAATATCGCGCTGCTCACAGGCCCGACGGGTGAATTCCTTATAGCGCCACTGATCGGAGTGGTTGTAATGCAAAATTTCGGCAAACGGCATCCGCTCTTCAAGCACTGGCGTCATGCCGATGAACCTCACCGGGCAGAGCGCTTTAGCCGTATCCAGCAGCTCAAACATCTGCGCCTGAAAAATTTCGAACTCGGTAAACGAACGTCCATCCGGTTTGCCCACGCGAGCCGTGTCGTTCAGTCCTACCGAGAGCAACATCAGATCTGGCACCCGATTGCGAAACTCGCCCCGCGTTTGAAACTCCTGCACCAGCCGTTTGCCCACGCGCTGGGTGGTGTCAGCTCGGACTCCCAAGTTGTAAATAGCGTGCCCCGGCGACTCCGGTTGCAGCCACCGCCGCCGTAACCGCTCTACCCAGCCCCCCCCTTCAGGATCGCCAAAACCGTAAACCAGACTGTCTCCGATCGCCACAATGCGCTTTTCCGATCTTTGCTCAAACGTAATCAGCGATCGCGTAAAAGGAGATGCCGCTACCATGTCAGGCTGCTCACTAACGTCATGGGGAGACAGTAACTTTCTGTCATTACCCTAGGCGAATTTAGCACTCTCAAGGTTTCTTTTCAAATATTCACAGACAGTTTTGTGCAAATACTCACAGACAGGAACCCCCTTTTGGGTGGTTTACCCACTCCACCCCAGCTCCGGGCAGGCTCCGCCAACCCACTCCCTACAACGTCACCGGCGACTCCACATACACCGTCGGTTCCTGCATTTCAAAACGAATGCCATAGCGGTCTAGAGTTCTCGCGATCGTATCGTTTGCCAGTTCTAACAGTCGCTTGCGTAGTTCGATCGAGCTTTCGTTGGATCCCAGGATAAAGAAGGTGACGCGGGCGCGGCGCATGTATTGGTCAGTGCGGCCATTTTCTTCGCTGCTGTGGGGAAACACGATGCTGGTGCTGCCGGGATCAACCCCAAAGACGGAGTTTGTGCTTTGAGTAATCACCTGCCTGACCAGGGCCGCATCCTCATCCGTGAGCTTGCGAGCAAACTCCAGATACAGCATCACCATGACTTTTTTGGCCCGGCTGACGTTCTCGATTTCCATGCTGAGCAGGGTCGAGTTCGGCACGATGAACAGCGTACTCTTGGCGGCAGTGCGGATTTTGGTCGATCGCAAGCCAATGGATTCCACCCGCCCCAGTTGCCCATCGCTCAGCCGAATGTACTCCCCTGGAATGAAGGGGCGATCGAGGTAAATCACGATGGTGCTGAGCAACTGCTCCAGAATCTTTTGGGCGGCAAAGGCGATCGCCAACCCCCCGATTCCCAAACTGGCGAATAAGCCGACGAGGTTAAAGTTTTGGCTTTGGGCAAAGGCCAGGACGGCTACAAACCCGATCACGACATTGGTAATAGTCTCAAACACCAGCAGCATTTCGTCGACTTCGCGGCCCATCTTTTTGAGCAATCCCACCCCGTACACCCGAAAGATGCGCCCAAACACGCGGGAGGTCAACCAGGCCATACTGCTGATCAGCGCCAAATCCACAAAGGGATTCAGAAAGGCGCTGAGGCTGCGAAAGTCTTCGTTGAGCCAGACCATCGACAACGAGATGAGCAGCATGGTGCCTGCAAACTGAAAAGCTCCGCTCAACGGGGCAATCAGATTTTCGTATAGGTGGGTGACCTGCTCGGGGGAAAAGCGGCGAATAAAGAGCCTGACAATGCCGGGGGTAAAGCGACCAATGACTAATGACAGAAATAACGACACCCCAAAAATGACCAGCTTGGGGGTTTCACCAAAGGTGATCCCCACAATTTCTAGCCAACTTTGTAGGTCAAATGCCTCAGTATCCATCCAAAATTCTCAGTACAACAGCGATCGGGGTGAGGAGGCAGCCGAGTTCCGCGATCGGCCCAGGGGTGAGGAGCCCGACGGCCTCAAATCGTAATGGGAGAATCAACGTAAACGGTGGGTTCTTCGATGTCAAAGGAAATGCCGTAGGATTTGAGCCGCTGGGTCATCTTTTGGTTCGCAATATTCAACACCTGCCGCCGAATCTCCATCGAGCTGCCGGTCGCCCCCAAAATGAAAAGGGTCGCCTGCACCTGGGTAAGATTGCCGCTATCCAACGTGCGAAAGGCGATATTGGTGCTGCGGGTATCGATGCCAAAAATATCTTTGGTGCTCTCAAAGATGACCTGGCGAATGAGGGCCTGTTCATCTTCCCCCACCGTCCGATAAAGGTTGAGGTAGACGATCGCCATCACCTTTTTCGCCCCTGTAAAGTTCTCCACCGTCGCCTGAATGAGGGCACTGTTGGGCACGATCGCCAACGTGCCCTTACCCGAGGTGCGAATTTTGGTAGACCGCAGACCAATCGCTTCCACCCGCCCAAAAGTACCATCGGGTAGCCCGATATAGTCGTCGACGGCAAAGGGGCGATCGACGTAAATCACCACGCCCCCCAGCAATTGCTCCAGCACCTTTTGCGCCGAGAAGGCCACCGCGATGCCGCCGACCCCCAAACTGGCAAAGACACCAATGATATTGATCTGGTGGGTTTGGGCAAAGAGGGTGACGAGAATGAGCAGTAGCCCCGCGATCGCCAAAAAGCGCCCGACCAGCAGCAATTCACTGTTGGTTTTGCGACCCTCTTGCAAGGCGGCATCCAGCAAATACTCGTCAAAGTAGGTCTGAAAGCAGCGAAACAAAAAGGTCCCCAGAGACACCGTTAAACCCAGGGTGATGCCAAATTCCAGGGTGGGATACCAGGGCACGTACCAGAGCCCCTGCAGCAACCACAGCGCCACGAGATCGAGCACCGCCAATGCCCCCGTCCACGTCAGCAGCGATCGGTGCGGCTCGACAATGAGGCTGTAAAAGGTTTTGGCATCCTCTTTGAGGACTCGCCGGAGCAATAGCTGCGTCAACCAGGGCACGACCTGGCCTAACAAAATCGCCAGACTGCTCGCCGCTATGGCAAAAATGAGCCAAAACAGGGCTGGTTTTTCCACGGCCAGAGACAGGTAAGTGTCCCACATAAGTATTTTTCCGGTTAACGATTTTCGGGTTGGCTGCTCGGGGGAGCCGACGCAGGCGGTCAGAGCATCTGGGCTATCCCCGCTGAACCAGTAGGATACTCAGCATCAGGAGCCATACCATCGCCGCCATGAGCCGATTTCGTCCAGTCAGGGGGACGAAATCGGCACAACTCCGCGTCGGACCTAAAGCCTGTCCCCTCTAGCCGCTGCCTGACCCACCCACTCATTCAGCGGTTCTAATCCTGAAAGGGCCCTTATCTCCCAGAGGGTAGCGAGAAAATCTCGACAACTTGGCAGCAAGTTGGTCAATCCTCGCGACTTTGAAGGTATCCTTTCCTAGAATTCAACTTTCTCTGGAAACATTTGGCATCGGTTATGGGAAAGATATTTATCTCGGCAGGACACGGTGGCTACGAAAATGGCTCCCTGGATTATGGAGTAACGGTATCAAACACCACCGAAGCCACTGAAATGATCCGGATTCGCGACTTGGTGGTGCCCGAGTTGCGATCGCGGGGCTTTGAGGTGTTGGCCGTGCCCGACGACTTAAGCAATGAGCAAACCCTCAACTGGATCAACACGCGCTGCCGACCCGACGATGTCGCCCTCGAAATTCATGGCGGGGCGGCTAGCAGTCCCGGTGCCCGCGGGGCCAGCGTCTTCTATATCCCCAATAATGAAGTGCGCCAGTCCCATGCCGAGTTGCTGCTGCTGGCGCTGGTCCGCCGCCTGCCCCAACTGCCCAGTCGCGGGGCTCGACCCGACACCGATACGGGCATCGGCAGTCTGTCCTTTACCCGGCGATTGGCCTGCCCTTCCTTATTTATGGAAGTGGCGTATCTCACCAATCCTGACGATCTGGGGCTGATTCAAAATCGGCGGCGCGATATTTCCCTGGGCATTGCGGACGGCATGGCCTCCTGGAGTCGAGCCGTGGCCAGTAGCACCGGCGGCGATGTCCAGAGCTTTCCGACCTGCAACATTAGCGTCAACGGCGGGCTCTATGGCGAAAAAGGCATCATTATCAACAACAATGCCTACGTCCCCATCGATCTGGCCGATCAGCTTGGCATCGACATCGCCAACGATCCCAATGTGCGTCGGGTGCGCTATCGCGGCGTGGTCTATGTGAAAGCGATCGATCTGCGGCAATTTAACGTCTCTGTAGGGTGGGATGCCACTACCCGCACCGTCATCCTCAAAAGCATGAACGTTCTGCCCATCTGTGAAGATCGGTTGGAACGCATCATGGGGCGAGGCATTACTTCTGACATTCAACGGTTGATGTTTATTAAAAGTAACAACGAGAGCGCCACGGAACCCTACAAAGACCTCCCTCGCTACTATCGCGAAGAGGGGCAAATCGAAGGAGTCGATTACGATATCGCCTTTTGTCAAATGTGTTTAGAAACCGACTTTTTACGGTTTAGTGGCAGTCTGAGACCAGAAGACAATAACTTTGGCGGCATCGGGGCTACCGAAAGTTCGACGGGCGGGGTGTCTTTCAACGATCCCCGGATTGGTGTGCGAGCCCATATTCAACATTTGAAGGCCTACGGTAGTACGGAACCTTTAGTGCAAGAAGTCGTCGATCCTCGCTTTCAATTTGTGCGTCGAGGCGTTGCACCGTTGGTACAACAACTGAGTGGCCGCTGGGATCCTGATCAGCAGTACGGTGACAAGATTCTCGCCATCATGAGACGCCTCTATGAATCGGCTGGCATCCTTTAATTTATCGACCTGATCAAAATTTAGCGATCCGCGTTGGAGATCAGATGCTATGGTTATGTTTAATTTGCTGTGAAAACAGCATCAGATTTGGTGAAAAGGTGCCAGTTTAGGGCCAAGTTGAGCGGATGTAAGTTCTCCCAACTTGGTTTTTATGTGTCTGAATGCCGCTAGCTAAATACCTCTGTTTCTAGCGTTCAAAGCAGACATTTGTTAAGACCATAACGCTATTGATGTGCCGGTAATAATGGTCATTTCCCTGAGGAAGTGAACGCTCTCATGGTTGTAGTGCCCGTTCTGAAGATATGATTATGGCTCATTTGCACGCCTCCGCTTGTTCTGCGGCTCCCACCATGCGGCGAGCGGCTTTCTCGAAATTTTTACCGAGAGGAGGGATGGCCGTTCTGGCGTGGGTGTTGTGCAGCTTTCCGGCACTGGCGTTGGAGATGCGGGTAGCCATCCGCGAGGGCGCCAGTGAAGTGATTGTCGGCACTTCCAGCCCAGGCATGATTCGAGACCAGCAGGGTCAACAAATTGCCCAGGTGCCCCAGGGGCGATCGCTGACGGTAGCGGCTCAGGGGTCTCAGGTCAAGGCGGCTAATTCCGTGGGTTCATCGTTTTGGGTGGAGCCAGGGCCAGACGGCTTTGTGTTTATTAGCGATCGCTGGTATCGCGGTCGGGTGCTGGTCATGTCCAACGGTAGCGGCGTTACCGCAATCAACTATGTCGACTTAGAACACTATCTCTACAGCGTCGTCGGCAGTGAAATGCCCACCAGTTGGCCTTTAGAGGCGCTGAAAGCGCAGGCCGTAGCGGCTCGCTCCTATGCGCTGAATAAACGGCAGCAGGCCCGTAATCCCCATTATGATGTCGGCGGCACGACCACCTGGCAGGTCTATCGCGGCCTCGAACAAGAAGCCCAGAGCACGCAAGCGGCGGTGGAAGGCACCCGTGGTCAGGTCTTAACCCACAACGGTCAGGTGATTGAAGCCGTCTTTCACTCATCTTCTGGCGGTCACACCGAAAATGTGGAAGACGTCTGGAGTCAGCCGCTGCCCTATTTGCGCGGGGTTCAAGATTTTGATGCCGGAGCCCCCGTCTACCAATGGACTCGTACCTTTTCCCTGGATGAGTTCAGTCGCCTGATGCCGAGTGTTGGACGGCTGATTAGCGCCACCCCTCAGCGCAGCACCCCCCGCGGGCGGGTACGGGAAATTCAATTGCAGGGCGATCGCGGGTCAATGGTGATGACGGGCAACGACCTGCGCAACGCTCTGGATCTGAGAAGTACGCTGTTTTCGATCGCGATCGCGGGCGACACCGTGCAGATTAGCGGGCGGGGCTTTGGTCACGGCATTGGCATGAGCCAGTGGGGAGCCCACAACATGGCGGCTCAAGGCTATACCTATCAGCAAATTTTGGGTCACTATTATCAAGGTGCTCAACTCGCTACGATGAATGCGCAGTAGGGCGTTGGGTGACTGGGTGGGGGAAGGCAACTGAGGCGGTTTGAGCGGGTGTGTCTCGTCCGGCAAGCCGCCTAAGAATGTCCTCCGCTAGTCATGTCTTGAGTCAAGCAGGTTGAGCAATGGCGGCAGGCTTTACTAACCGAAACCCCACATGGGTGGTGCCGGTATCCAATGCTTGGGATTCCCGAGCGGCAGGGCGATAGCGGCTACAGTAGTTTTTGGCGCACAGGTAAGACCCCCCTTTGATGACGTGCATGGCCCCATCGGCAGGCTTTTTGGGGTCATAGCTGGAGTCCTGAGCGGGACCGCTGGCATCGACACTGTGAGCCAGCTCGTCATGTTGCACCGTAAACCAACTAGCGGTGAGTTCCCAGACGTTGCCAGCCATGTCATAAAGACCATAGCCATTGGGCGGATAAGACATCACGGGGGCGGTGCCCAAATGCCCATCCTCCTTGGTATTGAAAAAGGGAAACAAGCCCTGCCAGGTGTTGGCCTGCTGGGTAGAGTACTGCTCTCCCCAGGTGTAGGTCCAGCCTTCCTGCCCTCCGCGAGCGGCATATTCCCACTGGGCTTCGGTGGGCAGTTGGCGATCGCCCCAGTCAGCATAGGCTTGGGCATCTTCATAGACAATGTGGACGACGGGATGATCGGCCTTACCCTGGATATCACTAGCGGGCCCAAAGGGATGCCGCCAATTTGCGCCGGGGGTCCAGTGCCACCAGCTCAAATACGCCACCTGCTGGATGCCCTCTTGAGGTGGCTGAAACACCAGGGAACCAGGAGCCCGTTCAGCGTCGGTCAGGTCCGGAAACTGCGCTTGGGCCAGGGGACGCTCCGCTACGGTGAGGTAGCCGGTAGCTGCGACAAACTCAGCGAATTGAGCATTGGTGACTTCGTGGGGCTCCATGCAGAAGCTACTGACGGTGACATCCTCAACGATTTTTTCTTCCCCAAAATCAGGGTTATCAGACCCCATGGTGAAGGTGCCACCGGGAATGTATACCATGTCGCTGGGGCAGGAGGACGGGGGGGGGATTTCGGCAGCGATCGCGATCGCTGCCGAAATCCCCCAACTGGCGATGAGGATGAATCCAATAAAGATAATGGCGAATAGGAAGCGTTTCATGGGCAGGCAAGGTTCAGGGTGGGGGTTGAATTTTGAGGGTTGAATTTGAGCTTTCACTCAACCCTCAAAACTGGCTAAATTAACTTACTGCTGGCGTTGGCTGCTGTTGTTGTCGCTTGATCCAGATGTTGTAAGGCAGCGCGGTGAGGGCACCGACCACCATGTAAGCAATGATCGTCGGGATCGCCGGTCCGGCTCCATTTGCCGCCAGCAAAAACAGGGCCAGACCGGCATTGCGGGCGATCGCCCCCGTCGCGATCGCGGAACGGGTTTCCAGGTCTGGCCCACCCAAGAGATGGCCGCAGATCAACCCAAAGATCACGATCAGGGCAATCACCGCCAGCCCCCGCCAGGGCACCGTGGGAATCGTGACCAGGCTAAACCCCAGCAAAAACACCAGCAGCACAATAAATAACGTATTCGCCACTGTTGTCAGCAGTTCGCTCAGCTCAGCAGCGGCCTCCCTCCCCAGATAGCGAATTAACAGCCCCAGGCCCAGGGGCAACAGCTGCACCGTCAACACCTGTTTGGCAATGAGCAGGAAATCCGCACTGGCTTGGACTTCCGCAAAAATGGCCGTAAACATCAGCAGGGTTAGCGGCGTAGTGACCACGGCCAGGGTGGCCAGGGTGACCTGGAGGCTAGTGGCGATCGCCACATTGCCTCCCGCCATCGTCGCCCGTTGCGTCAGCAGGGGTGCCCCCGGCGATGACGCCAGCACCACCAGCCCTAACCCAATGGGTAAGGCTCCTGGCAAATCCTTCAAACACAGGTAGCCGATCAGCCCCGCCCCCACCGGAAAGAGCACCAGCGCCGCCAGCAGCGATCGCCCCAGCAACCTGGGCTGCTGCCAAAGGGAAGCCAGCGCCGCCAGTGGCGTTTTGACTCCCAGGGTCAGCATCAGCAGAAAAATCGTCATGGCGGCCAGCGCCTTCAGCACCCGACTGTCGAGGGTAAACACGTCGGCCAAGGCCACCCCCGTTAACACCAGGGGAATGAACGCCGCCAGGCCCAAAAACAGCAGCACCACAGCGACAGTCAAGCCCTGGGACCAACGGGGGGTGTACTGATACTCCTCTGTCTCAATGTTTTTCAGGATACGCCAGTGGCTAACGATCGCCGCCACCAGGGTAAACAGCCCCAGACTCATCAAACTCAGCCCCAGAATGCGCTCCTCCGTCAGCATATTGACCTCAGCCCCCGCCCCGGTTTTATCCAGATAGGTGAACAGGCGATCGATGCCAAAGCCAAAGCTAATCATGGAGAGAGCCGTGCGAATCCAGGCCATGAGGGTGCGCTCTTCGGCGGCACGAGTGCGTTCGCGGGCCAGAGCGGTGCGAACCTCAGCCAGATCGTTCCGTTCCACTGCCAGCACCGTGCGTTCCTGGGCCAGTTCAGTGCGCTGGGTCGACAGGTCCGTGCGCTTTTCGGCTAAGTCGGTGCGTTGCATGGCCAGCTCATTATTGCTGGGCAGGGGCAATAGGTCAGGGGTAGGGGGAGATTGCGGATTGGGATCAGTCATTATGTCTTAGACTCAATAAGAAAAAGAACAATCAACAACAGTCAAATTAATCGCGACTAGCGTATGTTCATCGATTCAACGAACTTCCAATGAATGCGCCCCAATCTCAAAAACTGTTTGGCACTACCAACGAGTTGGCCAAAGAACGTAACCGGGCCGCCGCTCAACGCACCATGAACACCTGGATTGGCAACTGCCTGAGTTTTATCGGTATCGGCGTCGCCATTGAGCAAATTTCTCGCAGCCTGCGGCAGCGGTTTCCGGATGGGGATCCGCTGATGACGGCAACCGTTGCCCAGATTACCAGCCTGGTGTTTATTGGAGTGGGGTTGGTGCTGCTGTTGCTGGCTCTGATGCAGCATCGGCTCGTAATCAAGTCCATCGAGCGAGAAGATTATGTGTTGCTGTCGGTCAATGCCCTGAACCGCATTGTCGTAGCCGCCATTTTGCTGACCGGGTTCCTCGGGTTCTTTGCAATTCTGTTGCTGCTTTAAGGTTGCCGAGAAATTCCCGATTACCCTGAAAAAATTGAGCGGACTTGCCATCTTTTTCAATCCTTTTAAACCTCGATGTGCCGTCAGACTAGGGAAGCAATGATCAGTCTTAAAAAAGCCAATAAGCCGACAACAAAGAGTATCCAACCGGTCACACCGCTTAAAGACCAGCGAGGCGTGAAGGAGTATTCTGGTTGCCGTAACCGCTGCATTTCGCCATTGTAATCCAGGATGGCAAAGCCTAAATTTATGACCCCTAAGCCAATCAGCGTCAGGCTGAGAGCATAAATCCAGGCGTCAATAAAGGGAGCAGTAGAGGCCAGTGCTCTGACCACCTGATCGATGCTCACGCCGATAGTAATTAGCGTCACGCTATTGCGCACAAAAGATAGAAGAGAGCGATCGGCAGCAACCCGGTTTCGCTCCCGCGCCAGTTCATCCTGTACCTTGGGTGGGTAGGGATTTTGCATAGGCTCATTCATCGGGTTTATCTCTCAATCGCTCATCGGCAAATAAGGCTTGATGTTGGAGTTCCTGAGACTTTTCACGCATGGCTATCTCGGCTTCAATTTCTTTATTTAAGAAGTAGTTTAAGAAGGTGCGAATCACGGCAATGACGGCCAACTGAATCAGCGCATCAGTACTTGGTGCAATGGTGGTATTGAGAATATCTGCTCCGAGTTGAAATTCTAGGGCCAGGGCTAACCATAAGCCAAACTTTAGGCGAACTTCCACAAAGGGAAATTCTACTTTTTGCCGCCGCCGCCCCAGTTTTGTGAGCAGTTTAGCCGTGGCCAAAAGACCAATGAATACGCAAATAATGGCGATTCCCTCTAAGAACACCTCCCCAATCTGGGCGATGATCAGAAAAAATTCTTCGATGGGGTACAGCCATGCCATGATTTAGCGCTTGGGTTAATGAGTAGGGCGAGATTTTGTAGGCATTGTTGTAGAGTCGGCGGCTCATTCCAGTTGTAATTCCTGCACGGCTTCGAGGGATTTCCCCATCGTTTCAATCCGGAAGCTAGCCGTAATGGCAGCCGCTAAAATGCAGCACATCGCAAGACTGATAAGCATCTGCGGCACCCCCCAGGATGTCTGCAAAATTGGTAGCAAAAAGGTTCCTATCACGGCTCCGGCTTTGGCAAAGGCGGCGGCAAAGCCGGCTCCCGTCGCGCGAATTGCCGTGGGAAAAACTTCCCCCGAGAGTAAAAAGGTGGTGGCATTAGGACCCGCATTCATCATCAGGTTGAAGACGACGAATCCCAGTAGCACCAGCGCGATTTCGCTTTGGCTACCGGCAGTGAAGCTGTCAGCCGCCGCCAGGATGCTCAGTCCCACCGCCATGCCTAAAAAGCCGACAATTTGTAGACGAATGCGGCCCAGCTTGTCGACCAACACCAGGGCGCAGATGAAGCCCAGAATTAAGAATAGATCCACCAGGGCAGCGCCTTTAGCGGCTCCCATTTCCCGCACCAGGAAGTCGGTTTCTTCCCCTAAGGCCAGCATGGCAATAATGACCGGGGTAAAGATGCCGACGCCATAGGTTGCAATGTCTTGTAGAAACCAGGGGAGCGAAGCGAGCAGGGTACTGCGGCGGTGATGTTGATTAAATAAAACGCCATAGGTCGGCTGCTCTTGGGATTTTGGCGGTTCCATCGCTGCGGTGATGGTCATGGGCGTTGCCAGTAATTGCGTCGCCGCTGCTGAAGCTTGGGCATATTCGCCCCGGTTGATGTAGTAGCGAGGGCTTTCCAGGCTAAAACTGAGGCGGGCGATCGCTACCAGCAAGGCCAGTCCGACCCCGACCCCCAGCATCCAGCGCCAGGCATATTGGATCGCCATTGGGTCAGGGTCGGGATAGACAACCCGAAATAGGTGAATCGTCACCAGTCCGGTCAGTGCCCCTAGCAGCGCCCCTACCGCCTGAAACGTAAAGGCTCCGATCACCATGCGCCCCCGTAAACGCGCAGGCACGTTCTCGGTGATGTACGCCACGCTGATGGGGTAGTCAGCCCCAATGCCCACCCCCACCCAAAAGCGAAAGACAATCAGGGAAGCGGCGTTCCAGGCCAGGGCCGTACCAGCGGTGGCGATCACAAAAATGATGACATCGACAATCAGCATGCGCTGTCGCCCCACGCGATCGGTCAGGGGGCCAAGGGTGAGGGAGCCGACCAGGGCTCCGACCACTGCCGCAGTAGCGACTGCGCCCACCGTGGTGGCATCGAGCCCAAAGTCCCGCTGGAGGAAGGGAATCGCCACGCCAATGATAAAAAAGTCAAACCCATCCAGGGCAATCAAGCCCGCCGACAGCAGCCACAGGAGCCACATCGTGCGGGTGAGACGTGAGTTGTCTAAACGCTGTTCAAACGAGTCTGGATTCATCGTCGTCGCGGTCATGGGTCAATCTCCGCTTCCTTGGTCGCCCCTGCGGTTTCAAACTGCAGCAGACGGGTGCTGGCCGCGATCGCTAAAATTGACAGCGGAATCACCAAATAAGTCCATTCCAACCCCCGAAACGAGAGCCTTTCTAACAACCCTTTGACAAATACCACCGTTAATAGAACGATGAGCAATTCCAGTAGCGTTTTTTTCAACACGCCAATACTGCTGACCCGCAGCCATGAGGGGGTATCGGGATCTTTGCGCCCCAGCTGAATAAATAAGGAGTAAATACCGTAAGCAAAATATAAGAAGGCTAACCCCACCAGAAAATCATCCAGACATTCTAAAAGCTCGATGGTGGCCAGTTCGGTAGGCTTAATCGAGCTACCATCTATCACCTTTTCTTCAACTCCAGCCACCAGCAAAACGGTTTTGAAGGTGTTGATGGTGCCAATCCAGAACATCACTACTGCCCCCACCAGCGAAGACAGGACCGCTAACACACTGATTAAGCGGGTCCATTTAATCGCGGCACCAATGCGGGGCATGAGGCTAATCGATCCAGGGGTTGAGGGTTTATCTGGCATGGCACACAGTTGGGATGAGAGATTAGGGGTGGAAAGGTCAACGAATCTTAATGCCCCGGACTTCTCTGGCGCGGGTATCTTTAACCCGCATGGAAATACCGTTTAGGGTTTGGTTGGGCAGGCTCCTGCTTGGGGAACTGGAACTATCTGAAGCGGTTCTGCCGTCCACTAGGGCCTCTGTTGATACCTCCATGCTGGGTCTCAAATCAACAAGATTGTACGCTCAACGCTTTGGTATCACTATTCAAAAAGCGCAAGTTAAGCCGATTTTTTGTTGTTGGCATAGAGCGTTACCGTCGCCCCGGCATAGAGCTGATTGGCCTCCGTTTGGTAATCGGCTTTGCCAGCTGGCCACAAGCTGAAACAGCCCATCTAATTATAAAATTCGCCCCCGAAGCACATCATCAGGGGCCTAGAGTACGTTCGTCCTATGTAGATGGTGAGGCTCAAGTCTCTGCCTCGCGATCGCTGAACCGTTGAGAGGAAGTGATTTAATAAGAACGTCTATTTGCGATGTCCGGTTATGGTGCAGTGCCCAAAAGAATTGAAAGTGGAACTCAGTGACGGAATTTTGACAGGTGATCTGCCTGCCCAATGTTGTCCCGACTGCGGCGGCGCGTGGATTCGTCCTGAGAGCTATTGTGAGTGGCAAAATCAGCGGGGCATTAGTCGAGATGCCGAACTGGCAGTGGCGGTCGTGCCGAGTCAGGTGGATATCCACTTTCAGCCCCCCTCGCTGGATAACCGCGCGGCGCTGTGTCCTGATTGCAAGCACTATTTGGTGCGGGGGCGGGTGCAACTGCGGCAGGTGACATTTTTTGTTGAGCGGTGCCCCAATTGCAAAGGTTACTGGTGCGATCGCGGCGAATGGGAAGTGCTGCAAACGCTACAGCTCGACCAGCACCTGGACTATATTTTTAACGAGCGGTGGCAAAATCGGGTCAAAGCGCTAGATTTTGCCGCCCGTGAAAAGACTGCCACCGTTGAAAAATTAGGGCCAGAGATTGCCGAAAAAGTGTTTGAGCTGGCGCGGCTGCTGGAAGCCCATCCGGAAGGCGATTTTGGGGTTGCCTATCTGATGCGGCGGTTTGAAGAATGAAGTCCTTGACGATTCGCCGGACGCCTAGCTACCCGCTACTGCTCCCATTTACGGCCTAAACTATGCCTGATAGCTTGCTCTCGTTGACTCAATTTCGCGTTTCTTATCCTGGGCAAACGACATGGGCAGTAGATGACGTTTCCCTGTCGTTGGCCCCTGGGGACATTTTGGGCTTGGTGGGGGAGTCGGGCTGCGGCAAGAGCACCCTGGGGCGGGCGGCGCTGCGTCTGTTGCCCAAAGGCACTCGCATCGCTGGAGATGCCACCTTTGAGGGGCGCTCCATTCCAGCCATGTCACCGCAGGTGCTCCGGCACTTTCGGGGAGAGGCGGTGTCGTTGGTGTTTCAAGATCCGATGACGCGGCTCGATCCGCTGATGACCATTGGCGATCACTGTGTGGAGACGCTACTTGCCCACGAACCCCAACTATCCAAGCCAGAAGCGAAGGTGAGATCGCTCGCCGCTCTCGCCGCCGTCCACATTCCCGCCGATCGCTGGAGCCAGTATCCCCACGAGTTTAGCGGAGGGATGCGGCAGCGCGTCGCGATCGCCCTGGCCCTCGTGCTCAACCCCAAGCTCATTGTGGCCGACGAACCGACCACTAGTCTGGATGTCACCGTTTCGGCCCAAATTCTGGCGGAGCTGACCCGCCTGTGCCGCGATCGCCACATGGGGCTGATCCTGATTTCCCACGACTTAGCGCTAGTGGCGGAATATTGCGATCACGTCGCCGTCATGTATGAGGGCAAGCTGGTGGAATTGGGCACCTCTCAGCAGGTGTTGCAGCAGCCGGAACATGCCTACACGCGATCGCTGCTGCAATCCGCCTTAGACCTGCAACAGGCGAAGATTCGCGCTGAAGTCGAGCCCACCGCCGCCCCCCTGTTAGAAGTGCAAGATCTCACCAAGCACTACACCCTCGCTGCGAATCCCCTGGCGCGATGGATGGGCGGCCAGACCAGTCAGGTCATCAAGGCTGTGGATGGCGTCTCCTTTGACCTCTACCACGGCGAAGTGTTTGGTCTGGTGGGGGAGTCGGGCTGTGGCAAAAGCACCCTCTCCCGCACGCTTTTGCAGATTGTGCCGTCCACCGCTGGCGCAGTGCGTTTTTTGGGCAAAGACATCACCCACTTGTCGCGCGGCGAGTTGCAAAAACAGCGGCGCGACATGCAAATGGTCTTTCAAGATCCCCATGCCTGTTTAAACCCCATGATGACGGTGGAGCAGGGGATCGGCGATCCGCTCCGCATTCACAAACTGGGCACCGCTGCCGAGATTGACCAGCGGGTGCGGGGCATGATGGAGCGGGTTGGCCTAACCCCCATTGAGGAATACCGAGATCGCTTTCCCGGTGATCTCTCCGGCGGGCAACAGCAGCGGGTGGCGATCGCCCGCGCCCTCATCACCCGCCCCAAGCTGGTGGTCTGCGACGAACCTGTCAGCATGCTAGACGCCAGCATTCAAGCCCAGGTGCTTGCCCTCATGCTGGAACTCAAAGTGGAGTTTGATCTGACGTACCTCTTCATCACCCATGACTTGTGGGTGGCCCGCTATTTGTGCGATCGCATCGCCGTCATGCAAGCGGGCAAAATCGTCGAAATGGGCTCCACCGAGAGCATCTTCAACCATCCCCAGCATCCCTACACTCAAGAGCTGATGGGAGCCGCTCCCCTGCTGACAACCCAACCCGTGTAGGTTAAGCCGAGCGGGATCGCAAAAGGATATGACTTCGAAGAATTCGTACAAACGGCTGCCAGCAGTGATGATTTGCTGCAATCGAAGATACCGTTAAAACGGTCCCGAGACGGTTTAGCGAGGTTTGAGTGTGATGGATCAGGGCGATCGCAGCGCCATGAATCAGCAGCTTTCCGCCCCCCAAGCGGCTTTCGTGATCGTGGTGGGCCTGGGGGTGCTGCTGCGCCTGCTCAATTTAGCGGGCAAAGTCTTTTGGATAGACGAAACCTTCACCGCTTTGAATATCTCGGGCTATAGCGAGATCGACTTATTGCAGAGCTGGCGACAAACGCCGCTGACGACCGCTGGCGACCTGTTGCAGTATCAGTTTCCCGCTGCGGGCACCAGCTTCATCGACGTGATTCGCGGGTTGGCGGCCACCAAACCCCAACACACGCCGCTGTATTTTGTTCTGGCTCGTGGGTGGGTGCAGATGTTTGGCGATGCCATTGCGGTTCTACGGAGCTTTAGCGCGATCGCTAGCATTGCCACCTTGCCCCTGATGGCACTGCTGAGCCGCGAATTGTTTTCCCACCAGGTGACCGCTTATCTCGCCGTGGCCCTGATGGCGGTTTCTCCTTTCCAGGTGCTCTATGCCCAGGAGGCGCGCCACTACAGCTTGTGGACGCTCGGCATCGTGGCGATGAGTTGGGCGTTGTTGCGGGCGCTGCGATCGCGCACCTGGCAGGCTTGGCTACTGTATGGCACACTCACGACCCTGACGCTTTATACCTTTATTTACACGGTGTTTGTGTTGCTGGCCCACGGGCTGTATGTGCTGTGGCAGCGGCGATCGGCACTCCGTCCTTTTGGCCTCAGTGCTGGCCTGAGTGTCGGCTTGTTTTTGCCGTGGGTGTGGGCGATCGTCCTGAACCGCCAAGCCGGGCTCGAAAATGCCATCTGGCAACTGCAACGGTTGGAACGATGGTACGTGGTGTTGCCGTTGCAGTGGCTCCTCAACCTGACTCGCAATTTTGTCGATTTTGAACAAACCTACTCATTTGGCCCGAGCCAACTTTTACCTTACGGCTTGGTCGGGCTCATCGTCGTTGCGGGGGTTGGATACAGCGTCTTGCAACTGGTAAAAACCGCGCCTTCCGCGAGCTGGAGCTTTTTGGTGCTGTTGCTGGGGGTGCCCGCTTTAGGCGTCATTTTGCCGGATGTGCTGCTGGGCGGGCAGCAATCCTTAGCGACGCGATACTTTGCGCCCTGTTGGGTGGCGCTGCTGCTGATCGTGGCGCACACGCTGACCCTCAGTTGGGGCCAAAAGTTGGGAAAATGGGCGATCGCGGGCATTTTGACGATCGGCTTCTTATCTTGCCTGACGAATTTCTTGTCCGTCACTGGCTGGCATAAAACCGGCGCTTATCTGCCGTTCACCAGCACCGCCATTAACGCGACGTCGGCCCCCTTTGTGATTAGCGGCGGCGATGTTTGGATTTTGTCGATGGCCCACTACCTCAACCCCGACACGCCCGTGCTCATGGTGACCCAGGGCAACGAACTGGCGGGCATCCCCCAGGGGTATAGTCACTACTTTCTCTACAGTGCGCCGGAACCTTTGCAAGCCGTGCTGACCCAGAGCGGGTTTCAACTTGTCACCTTTGAACAGCTTGATCAGGTGCCGCTGTGGTGTCTGTTTCCCCCCGGTCAGCCGGTGCAGAGCTGTCCTCCGCCACGGTAAAGCATCGAGCGCATCATGGCTTGGTGACGGGGTGGTTAGGGTGGAATGTCGCTGAATTCAGGCTGGTGGGGGGTGCCCACCCTATGGTAGGTCAAAGCTTGCAGCCATCAGTGGGGAATCATGTCAGCTTATTTCAGGGCCATTCGTGGCAGTGTTCCGTTTGTCCGAGCACCCCCTGAACCCTGAACCCTGAACCCTCAACCCTCAACCTTGAACCTCTGACCCGCTAATCAAAGTAAATCCCGCGATCGAGTTCAGTCCAGAGGGCCATTGATCATGGCATTCAGACCATAAACCTGGCGGCTGCCAACAAAGGGGACGAGCGTCACTTCCCGTTCGTCACCAGGTTCAAAGCGCACGGCGGTACCAGCGGGAATGTCGAGGCGCATCCCCCGAGCCCGATCGCGCTCAAATTGCAGGGCTGAGTTCACTTCAAAAAAGTGAAAGTGCGACCCTACCTGAATGGGGCGATCGCCCGTATTGGCGATGCTCAGCGTGATGGTTTCGCGCCCAGCATTGAGTTCAATGTCGCCCGCAGCGGGGAACAGTTCTCCGGGAATCATCAGCAATCTCCAGATTCAGTAAGTCCAACAAAATTAGAGTTAGAGCGATCGCCTTATCGGCAATATCGCGTGGAACGATTCCGCCGTTAAGCGATCGGGTTATGCACGGTTACCAGCTTCGTTCCGTCGGGAAACGTCGCCTCTACCTGGACCTCGTCAATCATGGCCGGGATGCCTTCCATGACATCCTCTGGGGTGAGCAGCGTCGTGCCATAATGCATCAGCTCCGCCACGGTGCGCCCTTCTCGCGCCCCCTCTAAAATGGCTGCCGATAAGTAGGCGACCGCTTCCGGATAGTTCAGCTTTAACCCTTTTGCTTTACGACGTTCTGCCAGCAGAGCGGCGGTGAAGATTAGCAGTTTGTCTTTTTCTTGGGGCGATAGTTGCATAGATGGCTGATTGAATAACCGAGTCTGACGATACGCTGAAATGATGGCTCAAATTGTGTGGATTTAACCGATTTTCATACTAAATCCAGGTTTACTGCGTGCCTTTTGACATGAGGGGTAGCCCAAGCTTCGGCAATGAGTGACTAGATGGGGTGGCTGTGCGATCTTGAGGACAAAACCGGGGAGGCGATGGGAAGGGAACAAAGGTAAAGATGCTGTTACAAATCTTTGACACCTCTCCGTCGGGTTACCTCTGATTCCGAGAATTCGCTAGGATCTTAAATACCTGGCCCCGGCACTTATCTAGATTTAGCTGGATGAAGACTCAACCGTCAACGGTGTAACTTTGAGTACGAGAGGAGTCCTAGAAGAGTGCTAAACCTCATCCAGATTCAGAAGTGGAGTTTTGGCATATGAGACAACCTCACCGCCTGCGGCACCTCTCCTTCTCAAGGAGAGGTTTGATGAGACTCTGGTTCCTCTCCCTCCAGGAGAGGTTTAATGAGACTCTGGTTCCTCTCCTTTTCAAGGAGAGGCTAGGTGAGGTTCTGCCCGATCACACAAAACTCCAGTTCTCAACTTAGACGTGGTTTAGAACCAACTTTTTCAGATTCATCGTGTAGTTCCAGATGCAGGAATCCCAGGCAAAACCGTCTTCGGTAGAGGGGCGAACCCAACGGCTATCGCTCAATTCCGAAGAATATCAGCAAGAACTGCGGTTAATGCAGGATACTCACTTGTTGCTCACAAATTTAACTGAGCGTGAAAAGGCAACGGTCAAAGCGATTTTGGATAGCTTGTATGACGTGGGTTCGGTGCGGTTGATTAATAAAAAAGTCACTGTGCAAGCGCTGCGGGGACCCCTCAAAGGCATTGCTAGCCTGAGTAAGCCGGTTTTTCGCATATTTGCCTGGCGCTGGTTTCGGCGCAACTGTCCAGAACTGATTACCAAATGGCTTTATCAACAGGTGCGGTTTGGCGATCGCTCCCTCTTGCTAGAAGCCGTCGAAAATGAAGTCGAACCCATCGAAGTCTTGCCGTCGCCCGAATTACCTCCGGCGATCGCCGAAAAACAACCCGATACCGCCGCCATTGCTCCCATCATTGAGCAGCAAGCCAAAGAAATTCTCGCCTTGAGAGGCCGCATCACGGTGCTGTCAACGGTGGTGCTGATGCTGACGCTGGTGGTTTGTCTCAAAGCTTTCGTTTAGGGGCATGTTTGGCGATTGGCTCAGCCTCCACGGTGGCCCTGATTCTTCCCTCAGCACGTAACCTGGCTCAGCGATCGCCACCCGTCTCAATTTCCGGGTTGCCAACGCTTGTCCCCTCACCAGGAACATTCAGGGCTACTATCCAGACTCAGTGAATTATCAAGTTAGTTCCGTGTTCAGGGTCTAGATGTCATAATAAATACATCAAGACTTTATGGAAATGTTTGAAATTCCCATAAAATCCTTGCTTTAAGCAGATTTTATATATCAGGGCAACTACTGACTATCGGTATCGACAAGATAATTTCACGACCTCCAGTGATATCGAAAGAGTTCAGTCACATACCGTTATGAAACACCGTTTTCAGCTAACTGGATTAGTCAGCGCAGTTTGTCTGCTGGGGAGTCTGCTGGTCGCTCGCGACGGAAGTGCCCAAGTCCCGTTAATTCGGGCCGACGTTGAGACCCTTTATAACCGGGTTGAATATTTGCCCGAAGCGGGCACTGCCAGACCGGCAACCCTTTCCGATTGGCTAGATTTAGGCGATGCGATTCGTACCGCTGCGGCTTCCCGCGCCGATCTGCGGTTCAATGACGGTTCACTGGCGCGCGTCGGCGAACGAGCGACCTTTTGGTTTGTACCCAACACGCGGACGTTTCGTTTATCAAACGGCACCGCGCTCTTTTTGGTGCCCCCCGGACGTGGTCCCAGCACCATTGAAACCCCCAACGTCGTGACGGGCATTCAGGGGACAGCGGTCATCGTGCGCCACATTCCGGAGTCTGCGTCCCCGGTGGCGATCGCCCTTGATCGAGACCTCAACGCCCCCGCTGGCCGCACCATCGTCATGGCGCTGACGAACAACCCCGGCGGCCCGGTGAAGGTAAGTTTGCCGAATGGGCAGAGTGTCGACCTGGTGGCCGGTCAAATGGCGATCGCCACCAACAACACCCTTGAGCGCCTGGAATTTGATCTGCGGTTGTTTTACGAAACGAGTCCGCTAGTTGCTGACTTGCAGTTAGATGACCCCAACTATGCCGGCACGGCGTCGCCAACGGACCCGGTGCGCCAAGAGACCCTGGATGGGCTGGCTCAGCAGGCCAACTTTGTGGGGGACGCGGTGCTGAATCCGGAGATCCTGGACTTTGCGGTCACGTCGACGGCGGCGATTGAGTGGCAAGTCCCCCTGACGGCAGAGGGGGTCGAGGCGATCGCCAGCGATCGCTTAGAGCAGACCTTCTCAAACCGCGAGATGTTGAGCCCCAATTCATCCTCGGCCACAGGCACCCGGAGTAACGTCGCCGTCCCCGCACCTGACACAAGCATGTTTGGGCTTGAGCCAACCCCCTCAGGACAGCCTGATTTAACCCCTGGGGGGGCGGTCAGCGGCAACGAGGTTGGGGGCGTCGGAGCCAGTGCCCCACCGCCTGGGGTAGTTGAGCCGCCCCTCACGGTGCCAGCCATTCCGGCTGATCCGGATGACCCTCGCAGCCCGGCGGTACCAGCGATCCCGGCCATCCCCGGCACACCGGGCATCCCGGCCATCCCCGGAGAACCGGGCACTCCCGCGATCCCCGCTGATCCAAATAATTCAGATAATCCAGGCAATTTGGATGAGGCCGATCCGGATAGACCCGGCGCAATTCCTGCGACGCCTGCGGTCCCAGGGGAGCCGGGCACCCCCGCGACGCCCGCTGTCCCCGCGACGCCCCCCATCCCTTAGCGATCGCCTCACCTGGCCCCGACGCTGTCGCCGTTCCATATGCCGTCCAGCAAGGGAGTGGAATCGCCTGCCCCCAGGATTTAAAGGGATTGGCACAACTTTTTCAAACGAAAGCCGACGCTTTCGCTATGATTTCTTATTCTGAAAGGAGAGGCACAGCGCAGCGTGGAGAGGGGCGGTGGAACGAATCTTGGGGCCATTCAAAAATATCTGGCAGCGCTTCACCGTCAATGAAGCCCAAATCGCCGCCCACCTGGAAGCGGTCAGAGCACAATTGCCGACGACAGAAGTGATTTTAATTGGCAAACCCCAGGCGGGTAAAAGCTCGATCGTGCGGGGAATGACAGGACAACCCGCCGATATTGTGGGTCAGGGCTTTCGCCCCCACACGCGCAGCACCCAGCAATATCCCTATCCCTCTGCCGAGCTGCCGCTCCTCATCTTTACCGATACGGTGGGCCTTGGTGATGTCGAGCGAGATCCCGCTGGCATTATTGAGGACTTGACCCAAACCCTCAAGGCCGATGCGGCGCGATCGCGCATCTTCATCCTGACGATTAAAATCACGGATTTTGCCAACGACAGTCTGCGGCAGATCATCACCCAGCTCAAAAAGGACTTTCCCCAGATTCCCTGCATTCTAGCCCTGACCTGTCTGCATGAGTTGTATCCCTCACCGACGGACGATCACCCCGACTATCCGCCCCAGTTTGAGGCGATCGCCCGTACCGCCCGAACTACGGAGGCGAATTTTGGCACCTTGAGCGATCGCACCCTCCTGCTCGACTTCACCCTGGAGGAAGACGACTACCATCCCGTGTTTTATGGCCTGCCAGCCCTCCAACAAGCCCTGGATGATTTGTTGCCCCAGGCCCAAGCCCAGGCCATTCACCAACTATTAGAGACGGATGCTCAAGGCCGGGCGATCGGCGATCTTTACCGGCGCGTGGCGCGACACTACATCAGCGCCTTTGCCGTGATGGCGGGCATCGTCGCTGCGGTGCCCCTGCCCTTTGCGACCATGCCGGTGCTCACCAGCCTACAAATTTCCATGGTGATGGCGCTGGGTCGGGTCTACAATCAAACCCTGACCTTTGGGCAAGCCCTGGGGGTCATTGGCACCCTGGCCGGGGGCTTTTTTGCCCAAGCGGTGGGCCGCGAACTGGTGAAGTTTATTCCCGTTGTGGGCAGTGTGGTGGCGACCTCGTGGGCCGTCGGCTATACCTGGGCCCTTGGCGAAGGGGCGTGTGTCTATTTCGGTGACTTGATGGCCGGCAAAAAGCCCGATCCCGAGGCGATTCAAGCGCTGATGGGCGAAACGTTTCAGCAGGCCAAGCAAGATTGGCGCGATAGTCAGCAACCGGAAAGCGTTGACGTTACAAAGCAAACAGCTACCGAAGGCGAGGGCGATGCCAATGTTGAACGTGCCTGAGTTGAACGTGCCTGATAGGATGGGGGCCGTCTTGCCGGGTTGGAGCAGTGCGGTCAAAGACTCAGTGAGGTCGGTACCATGTTGAAGTTACGCCGCTGGCAGTGGATTGTGCTCGCGATTCCTCCGTTGGGGCTGATTAGCGGGTTGGCCGTGCTGGCGGGTCTGCAATTGCAGGATTGGGGGCTGAGCTGGGTGTGGGCGCTGGTGGCGATCGCGATCGGGCTCTGGCGGTGGCTGTTTAGTCAGTGGAGCAAGCCCAATCAACTGGCGTTGGAGGAAAACCTGACGACGGTGCGATCGCAACTGCAAGACACCCTCAGCGCAACCGCCCAAAAAGTGCCCCCAGAGCGCATCGAAGTGGTGCTCCGCCAAACGCTGGAAACAGCCCGCGACGACCAGCCCCTCTGGGAAGACTGGCCCACCTTTACCCAACGCTGCCAGACCCTGATTCGCGACATTGCCCACCTGTACCACCCGGAAGAAAAGTATCCGCTGCTCAACATCTATGTGCCCCAGGCTTACGGACTAATTCGCGGCACGGTGGATGATCTCGATCGCTACATGCGGGTCGCCGCCCCCGCATTAAATCAGGTGACTGTCGCGCAGGTTTACCAAACCTACGAAACCTATCGAGCTTTAGAAACGCCGCTCAAGCGGTTATGGACGGTGGTGGATCTGAGCCGCTGGTTGTGGAATCCGATCGGCGCGGTGGCACGGGAGGTCGGTCGACCTTTGGGCCATCAGGCCAATCAGCAGTTGTTGATGAACTTTAGCCAAACCCTGCGGGAAACGGCGCTGACGATTTTGTGCAAACAAGCGATCGCGCTCTACGGCAGCGACACCGTGCTTGAGTTTCAATCCACGGCTCCGAGTCCTGCCCAGAGCCAAACCCTGCGCGAGCTGATGGAAGCAGCGGAATCGGCCCAGGCGATCGCCGCAGAACCGCTCAATCTACTACTGGTGGGGCGCACCGGAGCAGGCAAAAGCAGCCTGATCAATACCCTCTTTCAGCAAGATCTGGCCCAGGTCGATGTGCTGCCCAGTACGGACCAAATCACCCGCTACCGCTGGGAGACTCCCGCCGCCGAAGTGCTCAACCTGTGGGATACCCCCGGTTATGAGCAGGTTGATCGCCCTAAGTTACGCCAGCAAGTGCTTGACCAGGCTCGCCAAGCGGACGTGATTTTGCTGGTTAATCCAGCACTTGATCCAGCTTTAGAGCCCGATATTGCCTTCTTGCAAGATTTGGCCCGAGCCGGGGAGAGCATTCCGAGCTTGTTAGTGCTGACTCAAGTCGATCGCCTGCGCCCCATCCGCGAATGGCAGCCCCCCTATGACTGGGCACAGGGCGATCGCCCCAAAGAGCGCAATATCCGAGCGGCGGTGGAATATCGGCAGGCACAACTCGCGCCCTGGGTGCAGCACATTCTTCCCGTCGTGACGCAATCAGAGCCGGACGATCGCACCGCCTGGGGTAGTGACGACCTGGCCACCCAACTAGTAGAGGCGATCGCCCCCGCCAAATCACGCCGCCTGGCCCAATTTCTCCGCAGTCGCGAGGCTCGGGTTGCCGCCGCCATTCGCCTGGTCGAGCGATACGCCATTCAAATGTCCAGCAGTCAGGGCATTGTGGCCCTGGTGAAGACGCCGCTGTTCGCCTTTCTCTCCGCCCGCTTTACCGGCACCCCGGAACTTGGCATGCTGGTGGCGCAGTCCTTTCCCGCTGAGCAGGTGCCCGTCGTCGCCAGCAAAATGATGCTCACCTACGAACTCGCCGGTCTGCTGAATGAAAAAGGCCAGATCTTTCGCCCTGGCGAAATCCTCAAACTGTGGCCCATCTTGCTGCAAAACGGCGATCGCCCCCCCGCCCAAAGCGCCTGGGCCTGGGGCCAAGCCCTCGTCGAATACTGGACCCAAGACCTCACCCCTGACGCCCTCAAAAAGCGGTTTGACCATTACCTCGATCAGGCCGATGCCATGCCCGCCCCCGTTCGGGATGCGGTGTCAGAGTCCCTGATCTAGCTTTTGAGAATACGCCCCAAGGTGGCTTCGTTGAACTGGCGACTACTTGCGCCGCCGGTCTCTTGTCTATCCCCGATCACTGAGTTAGCTTGGTATTGCTTTTTGAGGCTCAGTAAAATTTATGAGTGGTGATGACGATCGCGATCGCGCTACTTCAGAGTCAGAAACGATCTATCTAGAACTTTCAGACAATACCTCGCAAAAATTTTACGAGGTTACCGTGGTGGGGGCCAACGTCACCATTCGCTATGGCCGCATCGGCGCATCGGGTCAGACCGCTAGCAAGACCTACGCCACCGCCGCAAAAGCCCAGGCCGAAGCCACCAAAAAGATTAACGAAAAACTCCGCAAAGGTTATACCAGACAGACCAAACCCCCGACCAACGCATCCCCGACTGACGAACCCTCTACCCAAGCAGCCCCAACCACCACGCCCCCCCTGCCCGATGAACTCGCTTTGCAGTGTTTGGGGGCGGTCGATGGTCCCCACTGGTTAGACGGCAAAACGGGCCGGGGCACGGTGGCCCTGGCCCCGACGACCGAGGGCGGATATACCGGCACCCGGTGGCAGGTCGTGCCCCTGGCACCGAATATCATCGCCTTGAAATGCCTGGGGCACCTTGATGGCCCTCGCTGGTTAGACGGCAGAACCCTCACTGGCGATGTGGGCTTAGCTCCCACCACTGGGGGAGGTTACACCGGCACCCGGTGGCAGGTCGTGCCCCTGGCCCCGAATGTCATCACCTTGAAATGCCTGGGGCACCTTGACGGTCCTCGCTGGTTAGCAGGCGCAACCGGAGCGGGGAGTGTGGCCCTGGCACCTACCGCTGAGGGCGACGATACTGGTACCCGCTGGGAAATTCACCCGATCGCCCGCCCCGCTGCCGCCCTGCCCACCGATCCCGTGACGCCAGTCAGCCCTGCGCCCCCTCAGCCCCTCGATCTACCTGCGCCTTCCCTCTCCTTGTTGAATGTCTCGCCCTATGCCCCCCCGCGAGTAGCCCGCGAGCATCTCCGCCAGATGCAGTACCCTCTGGCATTTAACTTCCGAGAGAATCGCTATTGCAGCATGCAGATGCCCCTGGCGCGATCGCTGGTGGGCTTAGAAATGGTCGGGACCTTTAACAACCTGGGCAACAGTAGCTTTACGCTCACCCTCAGCGCCCAAAACGAGACCGCTTATAGCCTATGGTTCCGCCCCGGCGAGGGCCACATGACCCAGCAATCCACCGGGCATCAGGCAAGGGAGAGCCTGCCCGAGGGCTTAGCATCTGGGCAAGTGCTGCAATTGGTGGTGGCGATTACAGCCCATAACGATTTTGTGCTCTACTTCAACAATCAGCCCTTTGCTTACAGTCCGCCCACCCGTCTGAGTGCCCCGATTGACAAAGTGACGCTAAATTACGACACCACAGGTTTGCAACTCAAACTTTTCAGAGTGCTCGAACCCCGTGGTAAAGCGCCCCCGAGGTCGGCTAAAAAGGGAGCAAAGAAAGCGGCGATCGCCATACCATCCCCTGAGACTACCCCATCGCCCGCTGCCCCATCCCCTTTTCCGCCAGAGGTAGAGATGCCCGAGTTTTTAGACAATCTACCGTCCCGCTTTGAGCCGCTGCGCCCCTTGATCGAAGCTCATTTGGTGTCTTATATCCAATTCACCGCGACCGAGGCGCAAAGCTCAGGGGCCAACGATCCGGCTTCGGGGTGGTGCCAAGACCCGCTAGACCCTTGGCAAAGCAAAATTGGCGGCCATCCCTACCTTCCCAAAGGAACGCCCTATCCGGCTGATCGCCAAACCGGACAGCTGATGATGATGCTCATGCAAATTAACTGCGCCGATTTGCCGGTCGTTGAGCATCTAAACCTGCCCAAACAGGGGCTGCTACAGTTTTTTGTCGGACTTGATGTCCCCATGTGCGAGCTGAGCCCCGAACAGCACCGGGTGCTCTATTTTCCGGCAGTGTCTTACGACAAAACCGACCTGATTACCGACTTCAGCTTTTTAGAAGAATCCGCCAGGGCGTTGGAATGGTATGAGGACGTGTACACCTTAAGCTTTGCTCCCAAACGAGACCTGTTTTGGACCGCCCGCCGCTGCTTGGACAACACGATCAAAATTCCTGAAGCGCTGCAGGCCCTGAGTCACGAATTTGACGAGTGGATCGAAGAGTATGAGGATAAATGCATCTATAACGCCCAAAGTCAGGGGGGGCGCAAAAACAAGCTAGGCGGCTACCCTGAGGTGCATTCCACCGTGGCAGAAACCATCGAAGGAGCCAGGGGCCGCTTGCTGCTGGAACTGCAACACGAATTTAACTGCGATGACAACTTCTACTTTTACATTGAAGACGCCGCTCTCACCGACGAGAACTTTAACAGCATCGAATTTTATTTCCTGCGTAATTAAAGGCTGTCGGGAGTCAGGCCGATGGCTCGGTCGGTGCGGGCTTCAGGGAAACGGGGGTAGGGGTGCTGAGATGGGTGCGATCGCGGGTGATTTCCACGGCGACGCTACCCGCAAAGTGGGGCACTGGGGGCGTGAGTTTGGTTAGCTTGACGGTAATTTGGTGGAGGCGATCGTCGGTGGTTAATACCGTCTTGGCAATTTCGCTGGCGACGGTTTCGATCAAGTTGAACGGCTGGTGCTGAATCAGTCGCTGCACCGCCTGCACCGCGACCCCATAGTTGTAGGTATCCATCAGGTGATCGGAGGCTCCCGCCGCCGCCAAATTTAAGGTCAGCACCAAATCCACGCAAAACCACTGGCCCAGCACATTCTCTGCTGGCAAGGCTCCGCTATAGCCATAGGCCCGAATATCGTTGACGTAAATTTTGTCCATGGTGAAGGCGATCGCCCTCTGGGGCATCGGGGAAGATTTCAGCCGGAGTTGGGGCCGCGTGAGGGCGGATGGAAAATGGGCGAGGGCAAATCGGTTGCTCAGGGCGCACTGCCGTCTGCCCCTACAGCAAAATGAAAGCACAGATTACTTCATCCACGAGCTTCAGGTAATCCAGCGGCCCTCTGACCTTGAGGTTTAGAGCCATGGTCCATGACGCGATCGCCACCCTCCGACCGATGAAAAGGATGCTTGGGCATTCGGGCTGGGGTGGGTGGGTCGCATTGCCTTCGGGCTGGGAGTTTGGGCGCGATCGCTGAGGAACGGACCCACCCTACGTCAGGGTTATTTTCAGCGTAGATTTTTGTGGGTGAACGGCTTCGCCTCCGCACCGGAGTAGGTCGCCACGACATGGCCATCCCCCACCAGATGATATTTGTAGGTCACCAGTCCTTCCAGACCCACGGGTCCCCGAGGGGGCATGGTTTGGGTGCTGATGCCCACTTCGGCCCCAAAGCCATAGCGAAAGCCGTCAGCAAACCGCGTCGAGCAGTTGTGGTAAACGCCCGCCGCATTTACCTGACTGCGGAAAGTTGCAGCGGCGGCGGCCTCTTCGGTGACGATCGCATCAGTATGTCGCGAGCCATAGGTATTGATGTGGGCGATCGCCGCCCCCAGGGAATCCACCACTTTAATCGCCAGCACCAGATCGCTGTATTCCGTCGCCCAGTCATCTTCTGTGGCGGCGGTGATGTCTGGCAGGATGGCCTGGGTGGGGCGATCACCCCGCAGTTCTACCCCCTGTGATTGCAGGGCTTGAGCCACTTGGGGCAAAAAGTCAGCGGCGATCGCTTCATGCACCAACAGCGTTTCAATGGCGTTGCAGGCGGACGGATAGCCCACCTTGGCATCGATCGCAATCTTGATGGCTTTGTTAAAGTCGGCGGCGGCGTCTACATACAAGTGACAGATGCCGTCGGCGTGCCCCAACACTGGAATGCGGGTGTGATCTTGCACGAAGCGCACAAAGGCGTTGGAACCACGGGGAATAATCAGATCAATGTGGCCCTCTAACGCCAACATGGCGCGGGTTTCTTCCCGCGTGGTCAAGAGCTGCACGGCGTCGGGGTTAACGCCAGCGGCTTCGAGCCCAGCGCGAATGGCGGTGACCAGGGCCTGACAGGAACGCCCCGCTTCCTTGCCGCCTTTCAAAATCACGCCATTGCCCGATTTCACCGCCAGGCTAGAAATCTGCATCACCGCGTCGGGACGGGATTCAAAAATGACCCCCAATACCCCCAGGGGGGAACTGATGCGTTTGAGTTCCAGTCCCGTATCCAGTTCCGTATGAATCTGCACTGTGCCCACGGGGTCGGGCAGTTTCGCCACATCGCGCACCCCCGCGATCGCCCCCACCAGTTTGACCGCATCCAGCTTCAGGCGTCCGTAAAGCGGTTTCGCCAGGTCGTCAGCGATCGCCGCTTCGCAATCCGCCGCGTTAGCCGCCAAAATCATGTCGGCGTGGGCTTCCAGGGCATCGGCAATGGCGGTAAGCGCTTGATTTTTGGTCGCTGTTGGCAGCGGGGCGAGTTGTTGCGCCGCTGTCCGCGTGCCCTTCGCAATGGGCAAAAGATTAACCGCACTGTGGGCGTTGCCTGCGATCGCCGCCTGAGATCCCGTCATCGTTCCAAATCCCCAAACCTTGGTGCAGTCTCAAATTCTACCAAAACCGCCCGGATCAAACTTGATCCGAGCGGTCGTTACAGGCCTTTATGAACTGATCCTTATGAACTGATCCTAAGGAGGTTAGACGAGCGTCAGTTCAGGGTATTCCGCAATCATTTCATCCGAGGTCAGAGTTTCGCCAGAGGCTTGGGGCGTCCAAAGCACTTCCACCGCCAGCAGGCGATCGCTCGACACCGCGCCCAAGGTGCTCAGCGCCTGCCGCACGTCCTGAGTAGAAGACACTTTCGGCAGATTTAGCTTGCCTTGGGTGGCGACAATCACCGACGCCACAATGTAGGCACCGGGCTGCGTGGGAGCCAACTCGCCAGACTCGGCGACTTTAGCATCGGCTTGCTGCAAGCGGTTATTCACATTACTGACAGTCTCGCCAGTGAACTTACTGCGCTCTGCCAACACCAGTTGGTTAAAGTTCTGCTCTGCCGACAACAACCGGGTCGATGCCGTTTGAGCGGTGGCGTACTGCCAGTACTCGGGGTGCCGCAACAGCGACAGGGTGGCCTCTTGCAGCACTTGGGTCAACCCTTCTGAAGACGAGGTATCGGCTGACAGAGCGATGCGGTTGAGGTCGTCTTGCAGAGAACGCGCCTCAGCCAGCAGACCGATTTGGAGCTTGGCAACCGATACCGGGGGGTTAACGGCGCTACCGCCACCCGCCTCGTTATCGCTACCCATCTCGCGCACCGTGCGCATGATGAAGTTGGCTAAGCCAATGAACAAAATGATGCTGAACAAACCGCCAAAGCCGCCCCCAAAACCAAACAAGGGCAACAAGAAGGGGAAGCCAAAGCCGCCACCGGGATAGTACCCGCCGCCGCCGCCCGGACTGCGATAGGAAGGAGACGGCGCGACGCGGGTGGGGGCCCGGAAACTGCCCCCGCCGATCCGCCCTCCGGCTCGAGCGGCCAGCGCCCCATCAGCGTGACCAAACATCAAAACGCCCATTAAGGCGATCGCCATGACCGGCTTGATCAGGGGCTTGAGACGATGAAAAAGGAATTGAAGCTTGTGACGCATATTGCTATCCAGACAGTTTTATAGCGAACTATACAGCGCCAATCTCAAGGGGTGAACCGCGATGACTTGGCGCGATCGCATTTGTTAATACTGTAACGCTTCTGACATAAAGCTTCGGCAGGCTTACCCCCATTTGGGGATGGGCAATTTCCTCACCTGCGCGAATGGCGATCGCCGACTACCCCCTCAAAGGACCACAAAACCAGGGAATGTGACTGCTCACACTCCCCCACCCTAAAACTGCAATCCCCAAAACCTGAGACTGGGCAGCGACTAAGCCACCAACTGTTTCGCGACCTTATCAGCCTTCAGCATGTGATACGTGATGAAGAGCTGGGTCAAGGCCAACGGATAGCTTTGCAGCGTCTCCCCAGTGGTGCCCACCAGCTTGCCAATCTCGTCATTGCCCTCTAAGCTGCAAAACTGCCCCAAGTAAGGCACTTCAGAGCAGAGAATACGCTCCAGTTCCTGCACTTGCTCTTGGTTGGCTTGGCCGTCGATTTCGAGCACATCCACCGGCTTACCCATGTCGCGATCCAAAACCAGGCGAATGGCATCTCCCAGGTGATTGCCCGTGTCATCCAAAATATGGGTAAAGTCCGGATGTGGAATCGTCGGACGCAGCACTAGCTTGACATTCAACAACAGATCATCTTCGCCGCCGTTACCTACAGTCGGAGGATAGAAGGAGACAATGACATCCGCCCATTGGCGCTGGGGGCGAATAAAGGCTTCGGAGTCAGATTCGCGGGCTTTGAGTTGGTCAAGGACTTGATCTTCGGTATAACCCCGTTTACGGGTGTCGCGTTTAATTTTCCAAGTGGCTCGCAAATCTTCTGGGGGAGCGAGGTACACCATCACGTCATAGCATTCGCGGGCAAACGCCGTCGAATAGCCCAGCAGCCCTTCCACAATGACAAACTTGCTGGGTTTGATGTACTCCGGGGGATCAAACATGCCGGTGGTGTGGTTATAAATCGGCTTCAGAATCGGCTTGCCTTCCCGCAGCAGTTGTAAGTGCTGTTCGATAATGTCAAGGTAGTTGCAGTCTGGGTGCAGAGCTGAGATTCCCATTTCTTTGCGCTGCTGGCGATCGTACCGGTGGTAATCGTCTGTACAGATGGCCGTGACCTGATCTTCTCCTAGAATCTGTGCAATCCCGCGAGTGAGGGTAGTTTTACCCGCTGCGCTGTCACCCACAATCCCCAAAATAATTGGACGGTTGGGCATAATTCCTCCTGACCAAACTGCGTATTTTTGCTTATTAATCGATTCTTATAATTGTAGGGATCAATGGATCTCTACTCAAGAGACCGATTTATACATTGCCTTAAATTTGCTAATCGCTATCGCCGCATTTAGCCGCAAAATTAATACGGTCCCTGAGCGGCTAATTGCTGGTTTAGACAGCTAGCCATGCCTGATGTTCAACGTCATGGTTAACCGGATATCGCGGCCACTCTCCGGCAACTTTGGGGGGAGCCAGTGGTGGACGGTGCGTAATGAGCCGTCAATATAATTGGCAATCGGTTGCTGAGTTTTACCGTCATTGGCAAGAAGCTTGATCAAGCTATGTTCTCTTTCCCATAGCTTCTTTGATCCAAGTCTGATCTATTCATAATGCTCCTTGCCATGCCAAAGTTTGTTCAGCCGAGTTTTGACCCAGCGATCGCACTATTCGCAACTGCACCTGGGCTTGAGTGCCCGGACGAAAGTGGCGATCGCTGATAGGCAACTGGCCCAAATTGAGCACAAAGCGATTTTGATCTTGCGTGATCACCGCTGCGGGCAAGGGACCGGCAAACTGTTCTTGATAGCGCATCCGGCGGTTATTGCGGGGATCGTCATTGGACGTGCGATACACCAACTCAAACTCGGTGTTCACAAAGGCTGACTCTCCGGCCAGGTCAATCACGGTGACGGCAAAATCTGAGCCCTGACCACTTTGGACGCCCCAGGCTAGCTCAGTGACCTCGTCGGCTCGCACAATGTGGTCAATTGTATAAGTGGTTAGGGGGCCATCTTGTCGAGTCTGGCCAGCAATCCAATAGGTATCGGGGAAGTCGAGTTGCAGGCTACCAGTATCTGTCAAGCTGGCCGTGGGGGATAGGGTCAGAAACGGCGTGGGCGATCGCTGGGCTTGCCAAACGATTTGCGCTTCCGCTTCGACTCGCCCCACGTATTCATAGTAAGTATCTGCGACGGTAGATCCCGCTGCAAGTAGGGCACCTGCCCCCTGACGTGGGTCCCAAAGGTGCTTTGATAACGCCACCGGCTGCCGCAAAAAAGCCTCCAAAGGTTGAGTCAAGGTCGGCTGCTCGGCGGGCAACGGAGCCTCGCGGTTGACCAACCACACTTGGCCCAGCTCCCCCGGCATGCCATCACGACCATCGCGACCATCGCGACCGTGATCGCCATCCCAGCAGCGATAACGCTCGGTTTCGCAAGTGCCATCGCGACATACTCGCACCTGCCAGCTGCGATCGAGACAGCGACAGCCCGGTGTTCCGGGTCCCCCCCGCCCGGCCCGCCCGGTCTGCCCCCCCGTCGCCTCGACCAGCACCTGCCGCAATTGAGCGGGGTCCGTGTAGTAAAGAGTGATCCGCCCGCCTTGGCCGCCCGCCCCACCGTTACCGCCATCACCGCCATCACCACCATCGGGCGCTTGTAAGTCGTAACGGACGTTGCGCGGCTGTGCCGGACAGCTAGGCCGATTACCCCGCGCCCCATCTTCGCCGTCTTGCCCAGGTTCGCCTCCGGCCTCTACCTGCATGGGGGTGCCATCAGCCCGAATACTCTGCGATCGCCCATCGCGCCCAGTGCGCCCATCCCGGCCATTCACGCCATCGCGCCCATCCACCCCATAGGAGCGAATTTGCCCCGCCAGCGCCAACCAGGTCGGCATCGTCGGCACGGTGACAGCGATCGCTGTCAGGGCGAGGGCAGTCGCCAGGATCAATTGCATACCGATGCGTCGTTTCATAGGACAGGCAGAAACTCAAAAGGTCACAAGGGTCAGGTCGTTAGCTGAGGGGCTGACCTCAAAACTTGTCCACAGGGCGATCGCCCACTGAACCATCCGTTTATTGACGACGATCGCCCGCCTGCCGGTTCCCCCGTAGCCACCACAATTATGCAATGTGAAGCAATGGCGTTAAGCGTCAAAGTGCCCCAACAGCCTGACTTCGGGATGCAGCCGCACATTCCACTTTTCTTCGACGCGATCTTGCACCGAGCGAATCAGACTTAAAACATTGTCGGCAGTTGCGCCGCCCACATTCACGATGAAATTGGCATGCATCGGCGAAACTTGCGCTTGACCAATTTGAAAGGTTTTGAGGCCGGTTTGTTCGATGAGCCACCCCGCTTTGTAAGGCAAGGGATTGCGAAAAACACTGCCGCAACTGGGCAAATGATAAGGCTGAGTTGAGCGGCGGTGAGCCAGGGCCTCTTGGGTTGCCGCCATCACCTCAGCGGGATCATGACCCGGACTGAGTTGAAATCGCGCTTGGGTGACCAGACAAACCCGAGATTGCAAGCTAGAGGTGCGGTAGGCAAAGTTCAGATGATTCGGCATCAGGTTAACGGAGGTGCCCGTTTGGGTCAGCCCCTGGGCTTCAATCAGGCTGTCTGCCGTGCAAGCGCTATGCGCTCCAGCATTCATAAACACGGCTCCGCCCACCGTCCCCGGAATGCCAACCGCCCACTCCAACCCACTCCAGCCCCGACGAGCCGCTTTCCAGGCAAGATTTGGTAGGGGTTCGCCAGCTGCCGCTGTGAGGGCTCCCACCGCATCGTCAAAGGTGACGCCGCGTAGATGTCGAGTGCAGATGACTAGACCCCGCACGCCGCGATCGCTCACCAACAAGTTAGAACCCGCCCCTAAAAACGTGACGGGCAACTCGTTCTCGTGCGCCCAGACTAATTGCTCAATGACGGCCTCAGGGGTTTTGGGTAGAGCAAACCAGTCAGCACAGCCTCCCACTCGATATGAGGTAAAACTCGCTAACGATACTCGCTGTTTCAGGGGAAACTTTGGCTGCCCAACCACGTCAGTAGCATCCAGAAAGAACACCATATTTTACCTCTGAGACAGTCCGCGATTGGGGTTAGGCCTGCTGCACCGCTTGCATCTCCGCCGCCATAAAGGGTTCCATCACCTCGGGAATAATGCGATTAAGATTACCCGCGCCCAAAAAGAGGGCCATGTCCCCTGGTTGTAGCCTTTCCTTGAGAACGGTGCTCACCGCATCCAGAGAGGGGCAGTATTGCACATGGGGATGATGCAGGGCGATCGCTTGACCCACGGTTTTCGTCGAAAAATCCGAGGGAGCCACTTCACCCGCGCCGTAAACGTCCGTCACGATGACCTCATCGGCATCGGCAAACGCAGCGGCAAAATCATCCAAAAATGCCGTGATGCGGCTGTAACGGTGGGGCTGAAAAATCGCCACGATCCGCTTGACATCCCTCCCAAAAGGCACCTCACCAGTTTTGAGAAGGCGGGCCGTGGAAAGGGTAACCTTAATTTCGCTGGGGTGGTGGGCGTAATCATCGACAAACTGAATGCCGTTGTAAAAACCCCGTCGCTCAAACCGACGACGAGCCCCTTCAAATTTGGCTAAACCGGCTGCCAGGGCCGCAAAATCTAAGTCCATGCGACGTCCTGCTGCAATTACCGCCAGGGCGTTGCTCAGGTTATGCTTGCCCGGCACCGACAACCGCAAAATGCCTAGACGGATGCCGCGTTCCCAAACGACCGCTCGAGTGCCGGTAGCTCCATATACCACATCGCTCACGGTGTAATCAGCCGGTTCGCCGACTTCGACGCTGTAGGTGATTTCCGGTTTGATGAACTCGGCGATCGTTTGGCAGTCAGCCGAGCCGATGATGGTTTCGGTTTGCTGCGCAAACTGCCGAAAGATATCGACAACGTCATCCAGACTGCTGTAGTGATCAGGATGATCAAGCTCAATGTTGGTAATGATGCCAATGTTGGGGGCCAGCTTGACAAGAGAGCCGTCGGATTCATCGGCTTCGGCGACAAACCAGTGGCTGCTGCCCAGGCGAGCATTGCCTTCCCAGGCGGAGACTTCGCCACCGACGACAATGGTGGGATCAACTTCGGCGGCCAAGAGGGCATACCCCATCATGCTGCTAGTGGTCGTCTTGCCATGGGTACCGGCGACGGCAATGCTCTGACACTGATTCATCAGGGCGGCCAACAAATCAGAGCGGTGAAAAATCGGGCAGCCCATTTCTAATGCCGCCCGATACTCTTCGTTGCTTGTATTAATCGCTGTCGAACAAACGACCTGCGGTAATACCTGGGACAAAGATTGGGCGTAAGATACCAGCGACTGAGCGGCGTGGTCTTGGGAAAACCCTTTCTCAAAAAATCTCAGATTATCCGCTTCTTGACGCCAAAAAATATGGGCTCCTGCTTCTTGCAATCGCTGAGTAATGTGACTCAGCCGTAAATCTGATCCTGAGACCGGTAGCTGCTTCTGCGTCAACACATAAGCCAACGCAGACATGCCTATCCCTCCAATACCGATGAAATGGAAAGGCCTACCGCTGAAATCCACGGAATTCAGCATCTTACACTCCTCAACATGCCACACCACACCAATATCAGGCGTATCATACCAGGTATCCCCAAGATGACCTAAAATCTGGCTCTAATTTGCGAAACGGAGCTTTGCGCTTAGGTTTCAGTAGATTAGCGATCGCTCACCCCATCGCTCAGCAGTGATGCAATGGCTGTGATCAACGATACGGTTGACCAACCTTGAGCAAGAAAGAGGGTAAAACGCGTTGTCGACACTATTTTTCCCAATTGCCTTTAATCGCTCAGAGAGCCGTTTATAAATCAATACAGCCTTTGACTGGCTTGATGGTTCCCGAATATAGCAGGGGTTTGGATTTTTAGAACACTTCGTTGGTTGGAAATATCGAGAATTTTTGTGGAAATTAAGTTTCTGGTCAGATTTCCAAGTGCCCCAAGGAGACAAGTTATATTAGCTGGTTTTTTCGCCCGGTGATGGTGCGGCCTTGCCGCACTGGGGCAGAGCTGCCCCCTTGAGTCGGATCAAGGCGCGGCGGGGCGATCGCCGCATCTCACGTGCTTTCCCGACACGACATAGCGCAATGTGGTACGCGACCTCGGGCATGCGGAAAGGAGGCTTTACCAGCCCATGAATTTAACAATTTGAGTTGGATTTGGATCAAGCCAATTTCCGCTTGCTGTAACCGATGGCTCGGTTTTGACTGAGACTTCTCAGCTAGGCTGACAGGGGCTGAAGGTTTTGCCTCCCTGCGCGATCGCTCAGACTGACTTTTGACTGAGCCAGTGGTGGGTATCGCCATTATTGGCGTTGCCTAGTCGGCACGATGGAGAGGATACCGCGTCTCGCCGGAACCATTACCCGGCAGTGTTGAATCCCGCCAGAACTGGATCGTGGCCTTGGCTAACTTCCCTTAAGGTTAAGAATTACTTGTCATTTCCGGCAGTCACCCATGCCAGACTCCAGCACTTTATCTCCCAGTTATGCCGAAGATTACGATCGCATCGCTGCTGCGATCGCCTTCCTTCAAGCCCAGCGTCAGCAGCAACCTGATCTCGCGGCGATCGCTCGCCACGTCCATTTGAGTGAGCACCATTTTCAAAAACTCTTTAGCCGCTGGGTGGGCATCAGCCCCAAACGGTTTTTGCAAGTGCTCACCCTCGAGGCGACGCGGCATCGCTTGCAGACTTCTCGCTCTCTGCTAGCCGTCGCGCTGGAATCAGGGCTGTCGAGTCCGAGTCGACTCCACGATTTGTATATTCGCTTCGAAGCGATGACGCCAGCTACCTACCGAGAGGGTGGCAAAGGTCTCGACATCGCTTACGGCCTGCATGGAACCCGATTTGGGACGGCGCTAATCGCCACCACCGATCGCGGGATTTGCAACCTCCAGTTTTGCGAGTCAGACGCCCCTAACCGCGCCCACGATTGGCTTCAGGCGCAGTGGCCGCAGGCCTCGCTACACCAGGCACCAGAGCACACGCAACCGATTAGCGATCGCCTGCATCAAGCGTTGGGCAATCGCCCCCCTCAGCCCCTTTCGCTGCTAGTTAAGGGCACCAATTTTCAGACGCAGGTGTGGCGGGCTCTCCTCGATTTGCCCCTGGGCAGTTTAGCCACCTATCAAGATATTGCTAACCGCGTGGGCAATCCTCAGGCGGCTAGAGCCGTGGGCACGGCGATCGGGGCGAATCCGGTGGGCTATTTGATCCCCTGCCATCGGGTGATTCGGGCGACGGGCGAACTCGGCGGCTATCGCTGGGGGCAACTGCGCAAAACGGCGATGCTGGGTTGGGAAGCCGCTCAGTTAGAGGCGCACTGATGGGAGCCCTACAGATGGCCGAACTGCTGCTGCTGGCGGCCCTGTGGGGCGGCTCTTTTCTGTTTATGCGGATTGCAGCTCCCGAGCTGGGACCCATCTGGCTGATTGAGCTGCGAGTGTTGCTATCTGGCCTGACGCTGCTTCCCTGGCTGCTGTATTGGGGCCTTGGGGGTCAGGTGCGGACCCACTGGCGATCGCTGGCAGTAGTTGGTTTGCTCAATTCAGCGTTGCCCTTTTCACTATTGGCGTTTACGTCGCTGTCGTTGCCTGCTGGTACCACCGCCATTTTGAACGGAACCGTCCCGTTTTTTGGTGTGGCGGTCGCCTATGTCTGGCTCCACGAAAAATTGAATGCCAGCCGGATCGTGGGTTTGCTGGTGGGCTTTGCCGGAGTGGTGGTGTTGGTCGGGCTCCGGGGCACGGCGCTCACCCCCGAGATCTGGCTGGCGATCGCCACCGGACTGGGTGCGGCTTTGATGTACGCGATCGCCGCCCCGTATATCCGCCTGCATCTCCAGGGGGTGCCTTCGCTGGTGATTGCCACGGGTAGCCAACTGTCTGCTGCCGCCTTTTTGCTCCCGCTGTTGCCCTTTACCCAACCTGAGGGGCCACCGTCGCCACGGGCGCTACTGGCTGTGGTCGGACTCGCCTTCCTATCAACTTCCCTGGCCTATATCCTCTACTTTCGGCTGATCCAAACCGTGGGTTCCACGCGTGCCCTCACCGTGGCTTACCTGATCCCCTTATTTGCCATTCTCTGGGGCGCACTTCTCCTGCAAGAGGCCATCACCCTGTCGATGGTGTCAGGCGGCGCGTTAATTTTGCTAGGCACGGCGATCGCCAACCAAGTGGTGCCAATTTCTCCCCGCTCATCGCGCGATCACCTCCGCTAGGGCGACATCTTTGGGGCCTAAGGGGCGGGCGGGCAACTGACATTTTGGTGACGTCAGGAGCTGGTGAGTGGGGGCCGGTTCACGTCGGCAGGAGGCACTTTTATTGCGATCGCATCCCTAATCTATATTCTGGATCCCCAAAAACGGCGAGTGGTCGCTGCACTGCAACGACCACTCGCATGGACTAATATTCTTGAATGGATTCATCCCCCCTCAACACTGTCCGGAAATGAGTGGGACGAAAGCACCGGATCAATCTCACCGCTAAAACTGGCGCGTTAATTTAGTCTTCGTGCTCATCAAAAGGATCTGCCAATTGCTTAGAGGGTGGCCCAAAAGCGGTGTAAATTGCGAAGACAGTAAAGGCGACAATAATCGCCCCTACAGAAATGATAAGAACTGTTGCAGGCTGCATAGGATATAGTTTTTTTGAAGACACTCTAATCTTATAATATTACGGAATATAAAGTGGCGTATAGGTTTTAGGATACCGATGGCACAACAAACGCGGCTAGGCAATCTGCTCAAGCCCCTTAACTCTGAATACGGTAAAGTCACTCCTGGCTGGGGCACAACTCCCGTAATGGCAGTTTTTATGGGCTTGTTTCTGGTCTTCTTGCTCATCATTCTTCAGCTCTACAACTCTTCTCTAATCCTGCAAAACGTGGATGTCGACTGGCGCAGCCTGGGACTTTAAGTCACCGCTGCAATTTTTAGAGCTTACTGAGGGGCAGAAGCTAATCGCCTTCTGCCCTTTGTGTTTTGAATGCAACATTTCTCGTCTGGTCAGAGACGGATGTCTCTAACCCTTGAGGGAACGACAACTTTTAACCCTCATGCCCCGAGAAATGCTCATGGTTTTTGCTGAGACGAGGCACGACTACCTATCACCTCGATAATCACTGCGATACTGTGTAGTTAGTCTCAGCCAACTTGATTGACTGACAAAAGTTCCTCGCGGAGGTTGGGTAGAACAAAGTGAAACCCAACACCAGCAGCGGTTTCGTTGGGTTACGCTAGCGCTTTAGCGCAGCCATGCCCGGAGGGCTTTACCCAACCTACGGGAGAATAAGGGGTTTGAGAGTTTTGTCAGTCAACCAGCTCAGCCAACTCTGGTTAGGAGAACAATATGAACATTTTTGGCATCGGTCTGCCTGAAATGGCCCTGATCTTGGTCATCGCCCTACTGGTTTTTGGCCCCAAAAAATTACCTGAAATTGGTCGTAGTATGGCCCAGGCCCTCGGCAGCTTTAAGAAAGCTCAACAGGAATTTGAAGCCGAATTGAAACGGGAAACAGCCGAAATCGAAAAAACGATGAACGCCCCCATGAAAGCAGAAATTGAGCGTCCTGACTCTAAAGCTTTGCCTCAAAAGGAAGCTGAAGCTGAGGCCGCCCCCTCGGCAACCGGTTCTACCCAGGCGCAGGAAGCAGATGCTGCCACTGCCGATGAGTCTGTGTCAGACGCTTCGGCTCCATCGGCTTAAGGGCTTTCTAAAACAGCGAATCTCAGTTACGTAGGGGCGGGTTTTGTCCCATGCTGATCACTTGAGGCTCGATAGCATGATGTGAACTCTGCCCCTGGCGGTACATTCGGTTTGAAAATCACTTTAGGCGACCATCATGAGGTCGTCAGTTGGTAGGTTGCAAGCAACTCAGTGAGTGGCTAACGACGTGACGGACTCTTTGCGGTTAATTGTCGGGTTGGGCAATCCTGGCCCTAAGTATGCTCACACCCGCCACAATGTTGGGTTTGATGTGTTGGATGCCTTAGCTCGGCACTGGCAAATTCCTTTGAGTGGTCAGCGCAAGTTTCAGGGTGACTTTGGCGAAGGTTGGGCGATCGCGGGGCACAAGATTGCTCTGCTCAAGCCGACCACCTATATGAATCGCTCGGGGCAGGCGGTCCGCGCGGTGGTGGATTGGTATAAATTTCCACCCGAGTCGGTGCTCGTGATTTATGACGACATGGCCTTGCCCTTGGGGCGGCTGCGGATACGGCCTGGCGGTTCTGCTGGGGGTCACAACGGCATGAAGTCCATCATTGCCCATCTCGGGACGCCAGATTTTCCGCGAGTCCGGGTCGGCATTGGCAGCACTCATCGGGTGGGCGATCGCGATCGGGCGGTGGTCGATCATGTGTTGGGCAAATTTGCCCCCGATGAAAAGCCGCTGGTTAATACGGCCCTCGATTGGGCAGTCGAAGCGATCGAACTGGTGCTCAAAAAAGGCACAGAAGCGACCATGAGTGCATTCAATGGTCGCTCCGCTTTGCCTGACAGTAATTCGCCGTAGTGGGGAATTGTCGCCCCCCGCTCCCCAGAATTCAATAGTCGCCGATTTCTGATTTCATGCGCTCAAGGGTGAGGTGCATCTGGTCAAACATCTGTTGAGGCGTCATTCCCGCCTGACTCAGTTGGGTTTTCAGTTGTTCGACCGTCATTTTGGCCATGAAATCGTCCGAAAGCTCGAACCGTTTCATGAAAATGCGATAGCGCTCTAAAACATCTTCCATTTGTTGAATGTAAAGTTTTTTGCCTTCGCGATCGAACTTGCCGTAGCGACTACCCATTTCCATCAGGTTCTGATAGTCCTGAAATAAGGACATCGCTTCTTGTTGAACTATTTCAGAGTCAAAAATTCCCATCACATTTACGGTTAATTAGTCGGTTAGCGACAGAGAACAAGGGGCTGATTGCCAGAATTTGTGTTGCTGAATAATCTGGTTACCAAGGCCCACTGATGACGCAACGGCAAAAGACAGTGTAATGCTAGCCCGCGTATCAATAGTTCAAATGTAAGGGACTGGACAACTAGAGGCCAAGGGGAGAAAACCCTACTTGTGAGCTCGCTTGTTGGCAAACAGACTAAAGAGTCCCCCTCTCTTTTGATGGCCATTGGTTTTGCTCTGGCCGTGGTGAGTATCGGCAACCGCTGGCGGAGCCATCTTCAGATCCAACCGCTTGGCATATTTTTGCGCGACTTGATTTTCGGGGTCAAGTTTCAGCGCCTGACGGATATGCACTTTCGCCATCCCGGCCATATTTTGCATGAGATAGGCTTGGCCCAGCATGGTGTGATAGTTACTGTTGTTGGGCTCGATACGGACGGCATCCCGCAACTCTTGGACGGCTTCGCCATAAGACTTGCTGGCGATATAGGTCTTGGCGCGCATGACGTGCCTTTGTCCATAGTCAACCTGGGGAGGATCTTTGGGCTTTTCCGGTGGCGGGGGCTCGGGGCCGGTGGCGGGGGCCATGGTCGCCGCCGCCATCAGTCCGGTACGCTTTTCCCGGATCACTGGGTCGCCCATTTTGCGTCGTAGATAGACCAGGTTGAGTTCGGCGATCGCATCAGTCTGGCTGGCAAAAGATTCCGTCGAGTCAAATTGCGTTTCGGATAGTTCAGTTAGGGCTTTTTCATAAAAGATCTCGACTTCGGCCTCATCGATGTGCAGGAGTTGTTTAGACTGACTCACCTCAGTGATCAATTTCTGTTCACGGGTCAGCCGTCGCACCTTAAATCGCAGTGTAGCTAGAGTTTCGGCCCGTCCCTTATCTTGCTTTAAACGCTGATAGGCGGGATTGACCAGGCGCGTCAGGACGGTGTTGGCAAATTTCCGGGCTTCCTCAGGAACGCCAACTTGCTGATCAGGATGCAAGCGCTTGGCAATTTGACGATAGCGTTTGGCGATACGTCGCTCATCAGCGGTGACAGATACCCCTAGCACAGCGTAGGGGTCAGAGAACTGATTGAGCCAGTCGGGGGAAAAAGCCGGTGATGTCATGCAAACCGTACAAAAGGGGGGGCAAAGCGAAGAAAAAATTAGCGATTAGAATCTTTTTTGTCCAAATTGAGTCTACTTAATGTTTAGCAATTTGAAATCAGGTTGGCTAAGACTAGATTAGCGTTTTCAGCAGATTGCGTAGAGAACCAGTCTAGTCCAGCTAATCGTAACCCCGACCATAAACGCTTTTCCTCAACTCAGAGAATAAAACCTGACCCTATCAGACCCCAAGCGTTGAGGCTGTTTTCTCGGGGGGCAGTGCGTCAATCTCATGGGCGGCGGCGCTCTCCATTAATATGGCTGAGTCGACCTGAACTAAGCGGGGCATGAGTCGACCTCTCTTGCTGCGTCAGAGCCGGTTTGCTATCTAGCTTAAGCCAGCAGACAGTTGCCGTCTCGATCTCCTGATGTCATTCTTCTTGCGTTAAAGTAGGTCGACAGGAATGTTTGAGGTGGGCATGGCTCATCAAGCAACTTCACCCTCACCGATGAGGGGGCAGGCAAAAACCTCGCACCAGTGGAAAATCGCCGCTGCACTGGCGTTTGCTGGTGCCTTGGTGCCGTTTCCCATCACGGGGATCCATAAATTTTATTTAGGGCAACCGATCTGGGGCGGCATTTATTTGCTCCTGGGGTGGACCCAAATTCCCCGCATTGCTTGCGCCGTTGAGGGCGTCTGGTTTTTGTCGCGATCGCAGCGGCTGCATGACTCAACAACCAGTTTGGGTGGAGACGTGCCGGATGGGGTCAGAGCTTCGGAACAAACTCAGGCGATCGCCACTGCCCTGCGAGAGTTGGAGCAATTGCGCCAAGAGGGGTTGATTTCGGAACAGGAGTTTGAACAAAACCGCCGGAGCTTACTGGCAAAGCTAAGTTAGGAAGAGTCTTAAAGGCAGTTTGTGATGGGCCATGGCTAACTTTTTACGCGCTCAAACCCGCTCTCCACGACGGGGATTGCGAACCTGGCTAAACCATTTTCATCCCCTGCGCGAACGCTTGCAGCGCGATCCGCTGGCGCGACTGGATAATCTGGCGGAGGTCGCGATCGCCGCTGATTTAGGCATGCGAATTGATGTTAACCAGGCCAGGGTAGACGACTGGTTGCGCCTCCCCAATATTTCCATTCACCAGGCGCGCACGTTGGTCAGTTTGAGCCACAGCGGGGTCGTGTTTTGCGGGCTGGATGATGTCGCGGCAGCCCTGGGCATGGCTAGCCAACACCTGGCCCCCCTGGCCCCCGTCTTGCAATTTTGCTATTACGACGAAGCTAGTGCCGTCGCGGCTTTGCCGACCTCACTCAACCAGGCAACCCCGGCGCAACTGATGGCTTTACCCGGCATGTCGATCGCGATCGCAGAACGCATTGTCAACGAGCGGCAGCGATCGCCCTTCACCACTTGGAGCGACGTTCACCATCGGCTGCGCTTAGCCCCGGAACAGACCAGCCAGTGGATGCATTATTTGAAGATTTAATGTCCCCACAAATCGTGAATTCTGGGACTTAGAAATGAGGAGCAAATAACCTCCAAATTGTTCGGGCAGGATGCCTGCCCGCCTTGGGACAGCCAAGACGGCTATCCCAACTGATTCAATTCTCATTCCTTTGGAGATTTCTGGAAAAGAAGATCCCAGTTGCGTAGGGGCGGATTTTGCCCGATCCCCAAACAGAAACGTTTTTGTCGGGGGTTGGCAGTGCCAAATCCCGACGAGCGGGGATACTATTTTCAAGCAGCTTCCCTACTTTTTCCAGTCTTTGTAATACCCTTCCAGCACCTGCTTGACCATGGGAGCCGCGATCGCGCCGCCCCCGCCGCCGGAGTGTTCGGCAAAGGCCACCACCAATATTTCCGGTTTATCGGCTGGCGCGTACGCCCCAAACCAGGCATGGTTTTCGAATGGGGGAGCTTCGGCAGTCCCCGTCTTGCCTGCGATCGGGGGCAGATTGGGCAAATTTAGGGCCTTGGCTGTGCCCCCCGCAATCACCTGGCGCAAGCCATCCTGCAAAACTTCCACCGTAGCGGGCTGCAGGCCTAAAGACTCGCGCCAATCATCCGTTGTGCGACTATCTTTGAGCAGGTGAGGCGTGACTTTATAGCCACCATTCGCGGGCACGGCAAACATCACCGCCACTTGCAGGGGAGACGTTTGCAAAAAGCCCTGACCGATGGACATGTTGATAGTGTCGCCGACGAACCACTCGTAGCCAATATTTTCCCGTTTCCAGGCATCATCGGGCACGAGTCCCGCACTTTCCTCTGACCCTAGCTCAATGCCGGTTTTACTGCCAAACCCAAAGCGGCGGGTCCACTGAATCAGTGTTTCGCCACCCATCTTCCGGCCCACCTGATAGAAAAAGGTGTCGCTGCTCATGGCCATCGCGCCACGAAACCCGAGCGGGCCAAAGCCAGCGTTATTCCAGTCCCAAAATTGAATTCCTCCCACTCTCAAAAATGGGAAAGTTGGCAATACGGCATCCGGGGAGTAAGCGCCGGACTCAATGGCGGCGGCAGTCGTCACAATTTTGAAGGTGCTAGCCGGAGGAAACCCCTGCAAAGCCCGGTTGAGAAAAGGGTATTGGGTGCTTTGGAGCTGCGCCCACTGGGCATCAGTAATATTCGTGGTGAAAATATTGGGGTCAAAGGCGGGGCGGCTCACCATCGCCAAAATGGCCCCGGACTGGGGATCCATCGCGACGATCGCCCCTCGGGTATCGCCCAGGGCTTGCTCAGCCAGTTTTTGAATCTCGATGTCAATAGTGAGTTGCACGTCATCGCCGGACACAGCGGGCTTATCGCCCAAAACGCTCAGTACCCGTCCAGCGCTATCAACCTCTACCTGCTGACCACCCCATTCCCCTTGCAGCCTTGGCTCAAAGGCCGCTTCGGCTCCCATCTGGCCGATGATGTCACCCATGCGGTATTGCTCATACTGAGCGCTGTCGAGTTCTTCTTGGGTGATTTCGCCGGTATAGCCCAAGACGTGAGCGGCTAAGTCGCCGTTGGGGTAGTTGCGGACGGCTTCAGCTTCGAGGCGGACGCCAGGCAGTTCATGACCAAATTCGGCGATCGCGGTCGCTTGGGCCGGACTGATGCCTCGGGCAATCGTGATCGCTTCGATCGACTCGTACCCCGCCTGTTCGAGCCGCTGCTGAATACTTTCCGGCGGCACATTGAGGATGTCAGAAAGGCGGGCAACGACCGTGGGCCACTCAGACCGGGGCAGGGCGATCGGCCAGATCGAAATGGCGTGAGACAGTCGACTACTGGCGAGAATTTTGCCGTTGCGATCCAGGATGGCTCCCCGCGCCGGTCGCTTAGGCACCAGACGAATGCGGTTCGTTTCTGCTCGTTGACGGTTGAGCGGTCCCTCAATTAGCTGTAATTGGGCTAGTCGCGTGCCCACTGCGCCAAACAAGATACCGGACACCAGCACCATCGTCACCACCGCTTGAAAGTGCTTGCCGACGGTGCGATCGCTATCTTTGCTGAGTCGTAACTGAAACCGCGAAGGAAACTCTAAGGTCATTGACTGCTCCAACCATCCGGGGCCTTGCTTCCCATTTTTATATCTCAACTAGGATAGCGATCTATCGAGCGTTTTAGGAGGAACCCTCTATGTTCGAATGGCACTGACATCAGCGAAAAGCCACCCTCACAGATCGCCGAAAGCTTTGGTCTGCCTTAGGATGGGCACTGCCCACCAGCCTTAATTCAGTGACATTCTCTATATTCGACTGCGAGAAAGATGGCTCGCAATAGCCGAATCCGCCACGCCGAGGTGGAAACGTGGCTAAAGATCGTCATCTGGTTACAGAAGCTACTTTTTAGCAGCCAGTGATTTTCAATAGTGGGTAAGCATCAATAGATTTGCCTTGAGTTTGATAAGAAAATCAGACAATGTGTAATGATGCTGTCTAAGAAGTCATCGGGCACTCTTAAAAGAGAATGCCTTCAGGCAATTCTGCTGCTATCCAGGGGATTACCTTCATGTCACAGACAGTTTCTCCCTCTATCTCTCAACCGCCAACCCAGAAGGTTGTAGATGTAGAACTCCGGCAAGTTTCAAAATATTTCGAGGGAGAAGCTGCGGTTCGAGATATTAGTCTAACGATTCAAGAAGGCGAGTTTTTTAGCATTTTGGGACCATCGGGCTGTGGGAAAACCACAACCCTGAGGTTAATTGCTGGCTTTGAGCAGCCGTCTTCCGGCACCGTCTTGATTCAAGGGCGCGATATGGGGCGCATTCCGGCTCATCGGCGCTCAGTGAATACGGTCTTTCAGAGCTATGCCCTGTTCAATCACATGATGGTGAAAGACAACATTGCCTTTGGCTTAAGGATTAAGCGGATGGGGCGATCGCAGGTGCAGCAGCAGGTGGCCGATGCCCTGCGATTGGTGAAGATGGAATCTTTTGCGAATCGGTATCCGACTCAACTCTCGGGGGGGCAAAAGCAGCGGGTGGCGCTGGCACGGGCACTGGTCAATCGGCCTGCCGTCATGTTGCTAGATGAGCCGCTAGGGGCACTGGATCTCAAGCTGAGAAAAGAAATGCAGGTGGAGCTCAGCAATCTGCATCGGCAGTTGGGAATTACCTTTGTGATGGTGACCCACGATCAAGAAGAAGCGCTCTCTCTGTCTAACCGCATCGCCGTGATGAAGGATGGTGACATTGAGCAAGTGGGCACGCCGAGCGAAATTTATGATCATCCCAGAACCCCGTTTGTCGCCGACTTTATTGGTGACACTAATCTGCTCCGGGGGGAAGTTAACTTTGCCGATGCCGCGGTGTTGCGCATTCAAACCTTAGAAGGCACGACGGTTTTGGTGCAGCGATCGCAAGATATCCCGGCAGATCTTAAATCAGCAGTCGTTAGTATTCGCCCCGAAAAAATCCACCTGAGTGTCGATCGTCCGTTACACGAAGGAAACTGCTATTCTGGCTACGTCAAACATGTCATGTATTTAGGCACACATCTGCATTGTGTGGTGCAACTCCAATCGGGAGAGTGCCTCACGGTGATGCAACCAAACCGGACGGGGCAGTCGTTGTGCTCAGAGACGCCGGTCTACGTATCTTGGACCCCTGCCGACTGCCTGGCTCTAGCGGCTTAATGGTGCCGTCAAAAAGCCGGTAAACTGTTGCCTTTGAAACAGAGTCTTTGGTCAGGGTTTCATAATCTCAATGTCAACCCCCAAGCCGTCAGTCAATCGTCAAGCAGTTCTTTAGTTTTTAGTTTATTTAGGGAGGAATCCTGCCATGCCCCGCCAGCGCGCTCTCTACCTACCACGAGCGTACCGTTTAGGCCCTACCCGACGGCGTTTTTTGCAAGGATCCGCTGCCGCGATCGCGGGGGTAACCCTGGCTAATTGCCGCCAAAATATCGCCCAACAAGCCGCCCCCGAAGCAGAGGCAGAATCTACCGGCTCTACAACCGAGGGCGGTAATGGGGGGGGCAGCGGTGTGTTGCACGTATATACCTGGGCCGACTACACCAATGACGAGATGGTCAACGCCTTTACCGAAAAGACCGGCATTGAAGTCATCGTCGACATTTACGACTCCAACGAAACCATGTTGGCTAAAATGCAGGCCGGCGGCGGCGATGCCTACAGCATCATTTATCCGTCGGACTACATGGTGCAGCAGATGATTGAGTTAAACATGCTCACCAAGCTCGAACCGGCGCGCATCTCTGGCCTCGACAATATTTTTGATAAATGGCAAGACCCGGTCTACGATCCGGGCAACACCTTCAGCGTGCCGTTTGCCTGGGGCACCACGGGCTTGCTCTACAACACCGATGTCATCAGCGACGCCCCCGAAGATTGGGACTACCTTTGGGACAACAGCTCGGCCCTGTCAAAGCAGATGACCCTGCTGGACGATGTGCGCGAAACCATGGGCATGGTGCTGAAGTCGCTGGGCTACTCCTACAATTCCACCGACCCGGCAGAAATTGAGGAAGCCTACGAACGCCTGGTCGAGATTAAGCCCGACCTCGCTTCCTTTATGTCCTTTGGATTTGAAGATGGCTTGCTGAGCGGTGATCTGGCAGTGGTCATGGCTTACTCGGTGGATGCCCTGTCGAGTATTGCTGAGGACGATCGCCTCAATTATGTCATTCCCAGCAGTGGCTCTTCGGTGTGGACTGACACGCTGGTGATTCCCACCACGGCTCCCAACGCGGATGCCGCCTACGAATGGATTAACTTCAACCTGGACCCGGCGATCGCTCAGCTCAACACTGAGACGCTGTTCAACGCCACGCCAAACAAAGTGGCTTACGAAAATCTTTCGGCAGAGTTTAAGAACGACGAAAAGCTCTTCCCGCCGGAAGAGCTGTTGGCGAAGTGTGAAGGCATTGCCCCTGTGGGTGACGCCGCCTCCGTGTATGACGAGTTTTGGACTCGCGTTACCAGCGCTTAGGAACAAAGGTGATGAGTGCTTCTTTGAGCAAGGGCCGATTGCGTGGTTTAGCCACCGGCTGGGGATATCACCTCAGTCGCTTGACGGGCCCGCTGGCCCTGTTAGGGCCAGCGGGCCTCTGGCTCTTGCTCTTTTTGGTGCTGCCGACGCTGCTGATTCTCGATATTAGTCTAGTGCCGGGGTTGCGGCCTGAGGATGTTGATAGCGCCTACGGACTCGGTAACTATTCCAAGCTCTTTAATCCCTTTGACCCCGCGTTTGATCCGGTTTATCTCCAAGTCATCTGGCGATCGGTCTACTACGCCACGGTGTCGACCCTGGCCTGTCTGGTGCTGGGGTTTCCAGTCGCTTACTGGTTGGCGATTATGGCTCCCCGGCGCTGGCGCAATTTTCTGGTAGTGGCTTTTGTTTTGCCCTTGTGGACCTCGTCGCTGTTGCGGTCCTACGCCTGGATGAGTATTCTGCGGCCCACCGGCCTGCTGAACAGTTTTATTGCCTGGTTGAGTAGTTTCATCCCCGGTGTGGAGTTGCCGACCCAGAGCTGGCTCTACACCTCAACCGCCGTGTTTGTGGGCTTGACGTACAATTTCTTGCCCTACATGGTGCTGATCTTGTACGCCTCGCTGGAAAAGCTCGATATCTCCCTGCTGGAAGCCGCCGCCGATCTGGGAGCCACCCCTCGCCAGGTCTTCTGGAAAGTGACGGTGCCCCAAACCCTGCCGGGGATTGCGGCGGGTTGTCTGCTGGTCTTCATCACTAGCATGGGCGATTTTGTGGTGCCGACGCTGCTGGGGGGGGCGTCGAGTATGACCATTTCGCGCTTGATTTACAACCAATTTTTGGGCATTACCCGCAACTGGGGGCTGGGATCAGCGTTGAGTATGGTGCTGATTATGGCGGTGAGTCTGGCGATCGCCCTGTTGCTGAAATATGGCGATCGCGATTCGGTCAAAGAGGCGTAAGGCAAGGGGGCAGACATGCCGAAATTGAGCTTTCCGAACACCTGGCAGGGGTGGCTGACCATTGCCCTGTTTGGCTTTATGTATGGCCCCATCGTCGTGTTGGGCATTTATAGCTTTAACGACTCTCGCCGCTATACCTCGGTCTGGCAGGGATTTAGCCTGCGGTGGTACGAGAGCTTGTTTCAGGATGCGCGGATTTTTCGCGCGTTGCAGGATACCCTGTTTGTCGCGATCGTGGCGGTGGCGATTTCCTCCGTCTCAGGCACGCTGATGGCGATCGGCCTCTGCAAATACTACTTTCCTGGCAAAGGGGTGTATCGAGGGGTGTCTTACCTGCCGCTGATCATTCCTGACATTTCCATCGCGGTGGCGACCCTGGTGTTCCTGGCGTCGATGGCGATTCCCCTCAGCATTTGGACAATTATTGCCGCGCATATGGTGTTTTGTCTGGCCTACATCGCTGTTATCGTCTCCAGTCGCCTCGGCAGCCTAGACCCCAACTTAGAAGAAGCAGCGCTAGACTTGGGCGCGACTCCCACCCAGGCGCTGATCAAGGTGCTGCTGCCCCAACTGATGCCCGCGATCGTCGCCGGCTGCCTGCTGGCGTTTGTGCTCAGCGTGGACGATTTGTTGATTTCCAGCTTTACGGCAGGTGGCGGCGCAAATCCTCTGCCGTTGGAAATTTTCAGCCGCATCCGCAACGGCGTAAAACCCGACATGAATGCCCTCAGCGTGTTGCTGATCCTCGCCTCCGGTATGATCGCGGCTCTGGCGGAGTATCTGCGCTACAAGGGGTCGACAATGGAACGATAGGGGCAGCAATCCCCCCCCGCTTCTGCTAGTTCGGTTTCAGGAACTGAGTCTTAGGAATGAGGATCAAATACATCCAAATTGTTAGGGCAGGTATCTTGCCTGCCTGGGGACAGCCGAGACGGCTATCCCAACTGATTCAATTCTCATTCCTTAGGGACTCGGTGGGCTAATGGATTGGGGAACCCAAGTGTCGTTCATCGGGTGAGCCAGAACTGGCGGGGTGAGGAGATTGCGACAGCAGACAGCGGCAGGGACTCTGTAAGCTGAGGAATTGAGACCTTGATCAGAGCGTGACGGAGCAATCCCCGTTGCCTTGACCGAACCGAGATCGGCGGCACCGGCTGACGCTCAAAAGGTTTACAGAAAATTCAAAGACCATCCATAGCGTTTTCTGGGATAGAACTTGCAAGCAGAACACCAAATTGAGGAATTTTGTGATTTTATCTAAGCGTTTAAGGATTAAGAAATTTAAAGCCCGTTTTCAGCGGGGGCTTGAAAGTCGGTAGACTCACCCCTAAATAGTCGGCGACAATTTGTCCGATTACACTAGAGTTTCTGGAAAAGTTGAAAGTTTTTCTGAAATCTCGTATTTTTCGACAGAACCTACTAGCATGAAAGGGTGAGAAATACCCATCGTTCCGTAATTTCTTTGCAGGCAGGTCGCTGGTTCAAGCTCATTGGAGGAGCCAGCTATCAACACCTCCCCTCGATTCGTAATTTGGCACTGGCTTATACTCTTGCAGGTGCTGACTGTGTTGATGTCGCTGCTGATCCTGCTGTCGTTAACGCGGTTAAGGAAGCATTTTTCGTCGTCTCTCGTCTCCCGCAAATACCTGATTTCGCCGGGCAACTGATTGGCAAAATCCCCTCAGAGCCGCCTTTGCTGATGGTGAGTTTTAGTGATGGGGATGACCCACATTTCCGCAAAGCAACTTTTGACCCGCAGCGCTGCCCGCAGGATTGTACCAGGCCTTGTGAGCCGATCTGTCCGGCGGCCGCGATCGCCTTTACCCCTCAGGCGGCTGGCGTCCTTGAAGACCGCTGTTATGGTTGTGGTCGCTGCTTACCCGTGTGTCCCATTCAGCAGATCGAGACGGTCACTCGGCCTACCCAGGTATCAGCGATCGCCGCGTCCTTGCTAGAGCAGGTGGATGCGATCGAAATTCACACTCAGGTGGGACGCTACGACTCCTTTATGGCGTTGTGGTCGGTGCTGCGTCCCCATCTGCATCAGTTGTCTGTGGTTTCCATCAGTTGCCCTGATCAGGCCGACGCGATCGCTTACCTCTGGCAGCTTTACGAGGGCATTCAGCCCCTGGATTTGCCCCTGATTTGGCAGACTGATGGTCGCCCTATGAGTGGTGATATTGGCAAGGGCACCACCCACGCCACTGTGCGGTATGCCCAAAAGGTTATGCAATCAGGCCCACCGGGTTATGTGCAACTGGCTGGCGGCACCAATGACCACACCGCAGCAAAACTTGGCACCCTGGCAACCCCTGCAGCCAGTGCCTCCAGCGCTACCTGGTTGGCCCGGTGGGGCCAACCAGCCTACCCCGCTCCCCGGTTGGGCGGGGTGGCTTTTGGGAGCTTTGCCCGTCGGTTGTTACATCCCGTTTTGGCTGAGTGGTCGACTGAGCCGTTGTTTGCATCTGCTGTTAGTTCTGAAGCGAGGCCGTCGTGTCATGTCCCCGATTCCCTGTCCCGTTCTCTATCTCAGTTGCGTCAAGCTGTGCAGCTCGCCCAGAGCTTAGTGTCTCCTATCAAAGGAGAGTTTGACGGCGCTGTATTGCCCTGGACAACCTGGGGCGATCGCGACGATTCCCCGGCAGCGATTACCGAGCCGCCGCTGTATTCATCTTTAATCGAGTAGATCCTAATTAGGCTATGGTCCTTCAAAACGACGCACAGTCCGTTGATTCTGCCCAACATCTGCCTTCTGCTACAGAAGGTCACGCCTCGACCCCCCAGTCTACCGTGTACGACGATCTCCAAGAATTGCTGGCTATTTTGCCCCCGGCTACCGCCGCCCAGATTCAACGTCACGAACAAGCCGACCAACTGATCGAAGTCATTTTAGATTTGGGTCGCCGCCCTGAGGCCCGATTTTTATCAAGATCCGAGTATTTATCGGAGCAAGTGGTCACCAAAGAAGAGTTGAAATATTGCGTGGACCGGGTGGGCTATTTTGGTGGCGACAACCGGGCTGGCATTGAAAAAACACTGCACCGCATCAGCGCCATTCGCAATCGGTCGGGCGACATCATTGGTTTAACCTGCCGAGTCGGGCGGGCGGTCTTTGGCACCATTGGCCTGATTCGCGATTTGGTGGAGCGGGGGCAGTCGATCTTAATGCTGGGTCGACCCGGCGTGGGCAAAACTACCGCCCTCCGGGAGATTGCCCGCGTGCTGGCAGATGAGCTAGACCGGCGGGTGGTCATTATCGACACCTCCAACGAAATTGCGGGGGATGGTGATATCCCTCATCCCGCCATTGGTCGGGCACGGCGCATGCAGGTCGCCAAGCCGGAACTCCAGCACCAGGTGATGATCGAGGCGGTGGAAAACCACATGCCCGAGGTCATCGTGATTGATGAGATTGGGACTGAGTTAGAGGCCACTGCCGCCCGGACCATTGCCGAGCGGGGAGTGCAACTGGTGGGTACGGCCCACGGCAATCAGCTTGAAAATCTGATCAAAAACCCGACCCTTTCCGATCTGGTGGGCGGTATCCAGTCGGTCACGCTTGGGGATGACGAAGCGCGCCGTCGCGGTAGTCAAAAGAGTGTGCTAGAACGCAAAGCGCCCCCCACCTTTGATATCGCCGTCGAGATGCTGGAGCGTCAGCGCTGGGTGATTCATGAAGATGTGTCGGAAACGGTGGATGCCTTGCTGCGGGGACGGCAACCGGGTACTCAAATTCGGGCGATGGATGAAGCGGGGGAGGTCGTTGTCACTACGGAAGCCCCACCGCTCAAAGCGATGCCGCTCAAGGGGCGATCGCCCAATAGCTCAAGCTTTAAAGGTGGCGGCTGGCGCGCTTCAGGTCGCATGGTGCCGCCCAAAAGGAGCGGAGGAACGGTCGAGCGATTGCCCGTCACGACTGAGCAGCAGACCTTTGAGGATATGCTTGATCGCTCGCTTGACGAGAATGATCTGGTGGCTTCAGCGGTTTCTGAAGGCAGTCTGTCGCTCGCGCCAGCCCCCACAGTGGGACCAAATGGCGAAGATATTCTGCGGGTTTATGCCTACGGCATCAGCAAGCATCATCTCGACCAGGTGATCTCGACGCTACGACTGCCAGTCGTCTTGACCAAGGAACTGGACAGTGCGGATGCGGTGCTAGCGTTGCGATCGCACGTCAAACACCATTCCAAACTGCGGCATATCGCTCAGGTGCGAGATTTGCCTATTCATACCGTCAAGTCCAATAGTCTGCCGCAGATTGTGCGCACCCTGCAGCGCATGCTCGACATCGACGACAGCACCGTGCGGGCCATGCCCAATCTCAGTCTGTTTTCTCCGAATGAGGATGCCGACGAGCTAGAAGCGCTAGAGGAAGCTCGCCTGGCGGTGGAGCAAATCGTCATTCCCAAAGGCCAACCGGTGGAGTTGCTGCCGCGATCGGCCCGCATTCGGAAAATGCAGCATGAACTGGCGGAGCACTACCGCCTGAAGTCTTGCAGCTTTGGCGATGAACCCAATCGGCGCTTGCGGATTTATCCTGCGTGAAAGCAATTCTCAGGAACTTGATCCCACGGTTGAGCCGTCAGTATCAAAATCTGGCCAAAGCATCGGTCGCTTTGAGCTAAGATGAACGATGGCTTAATCGCGGTTTCAGGATCCAAAGGGGTGCAAAGGTCAGCCCAACGCGAGTTGAATGTGACGGAGGTCGGTTAACTGTGACTTTTCGATGGATTGCACTCTTATTGTCAGGCGCGGTCGTGGGACTCACTGCCGGGAGCGTCGCGGCGGCTACGCCAGCGGCGATCGCCGCTCACGGCGCTGGTGAAACGGCGCTCTTTAGGCCGTTAGATGAGGCGCTGTATCTGGCTCAACGCAGCCGTTCCAACCTGTCGGAGGCCGAACAGGAGGCGCTAGATGATTTGCTGAGCGAAGGCCAAGACAAGGTGGAAGCACGCGATTACAGTGCCGCGATCGCCCTGTATCAGCAAGCCACCCGCCTCGATCCGCAAAATGCCCGGTTGTATTCCGGTATTGGCTATCTCTATGTGCAGCAGGGGGAATATGCGTCCGCCATTACGCCGTACCAGCAGGCCATTGAGCTAGAGTCCGACAATTTGCCCTTTCGCTATGGTCTAGCCTATGCCTACGTGCAGCTAGAGGACTACGAATCGGCGATCGCCACTTACGAAGCAATTACCACCATCGCCCCTAACGAAACCGATGCCTACCTGGGCTTGGGCAATATCTTCATCACTCTGGAAGACTACGATGCCGCGCTGGCAACCTACGAAGACCTGACGCGCCGCTCCCCTGGCAATGCCCAGGCCTATGAGGCGCTAGGAACTCTGTATTTAGTTCAAGCAGACTACGAAGCCGCGCGATCGGCGTTTCAGCGGGCGGTCCAGGTAGATGACCGGCGGAGCGAGTCTTACGTGGGTTTGGCCGAGACCCAACTCGCGCTAGGCGACTCCCGAACGGCCTATCAAAATTTGCTACAAGCAGTCAGACTCGATCGCAATAACGCCCAAGCGAATTTTCTCCTGGGCGAGCTTTCGATGGAACTCGGAGACGAAGCCGAGGCCTACGATTACTATCGTCGGGCGGCCCAGGCTGATCCTGACCTGATTCCTGCCCAGGCGGCAGTCGGGGCGTTTCACCTGAGCGAGGGCGTGTATCTGCAGGCCATTGGGGCCTATCGACGGGTGATTCAGGTCTTTCCCAACAATCCCGGTGCCCATTACAACTTGGGCCTGGCGCTATGGGCCGAGGGACTCGAAAAACAAGCCCTCTCTTCGATTAATCGGGCCCGTCGCCTCTATGCCGATCAGGAAGATTTGGAATCGGTAGACCGGGTTGATGCCCTGCTGGAGCATTGGGGGGTGTCTGGAGGGGGCACAGACCGCTAGGGCAGCGGTTTGGTGCGTTCAGAACCCCGGTTTCTGAGGGAATTTATGACGCGATCGCGACATTCCAAACCATGAAAATTGTGGGGTGCATTCGCGTAGCGATGCACCCTCTCCAAGGTTGTTTTCTGCGACATGTGGGTTGAGGTGAGGGAGCGCATCACATTCGGGCAAGGAGTTCTGGCGCGATCGGTGTGGGGCGGTCCACCCCACGGCGGATGATTTCCAGGGCAAACCGGGGCGATAAGTAGGCGGACATAAATAAACAATGTTGTAGAGTGCTGTTATACCAATTCAATTTGAAGATGCGCTTAATACAGCATCTGTAATGAACTCCCATCCCGTGACTGAGCGAATGACGTCTTCAGTCATTTCTGACAGCACGGTGTTCACTCTCTGACGTAGAGCCTTGAGATTCTTAAAGGTTTCCCATTGCAGGGGTGTTTTGAGATGCTTCCAGAATCGCTCGATGGGATTGACTTCCGGGGTGTAGGCCGGTTGAAACAGGGGAATGATATTCTCCGGCCAGTCGATTTCCTGAGCGCGATGGGCACTGGCTTGGTCCATCTGAATGACGATGACCTCGTCCGGATACTGCGCTGCAAATTGGTGAATAAAATGCTCGAAGTTCTCGCTATTGAGGTGGTCATACTGCGCAAAGAAATGCTCTCCGGTCAGCGGTTCTACCAGACCATAGAGCCAAAAGGTGGAGCGCCCCCATTGATAGACGCCTTCAGGCTTGACACCCGCCAGCGTAATCACCCGTCCGTTCAGCGTCAATAATCCCCATCGGCTTTCGTCCTGACAAAAGTAGCGCAACGGGGTGTCCGCGCCAACGAACTCTTGTAAGACCTCGAGGGCTAGGGGCAGTTTTTTTAAACTGTTCCACCGCCCCCGGTGCTTGCTGATGATGGCGGGGACGAGGTACTTTCAACTTGGCGTTCAACTCGTAACGCACAATCCGATGCACGGTTTTGTACTCGACATCTACCT
>Ga0081535_100189_pt1 | contig 56608 bp, 53 predicted proteins | sample HotLakmasection3_FD_71020 | JGI IMG/M metagenome (GOLD analysis project Ga0081535, IMG submission 71020) | Hypersaline microbial mat communities from Hot Lake, Washington, USA - Section #3 (SPADES assembly) (version 2) | ecosystem: Environmental > Aquatic > Non-marine Saline and Alkaline >... | reverse complement strand
CGCATAGTACCTCATGGCTGCTCCTTTGCGATGCTTGTGGCGGTCCACACCGACCACGTTCCACCATCTCGAACGGAGCAGCCACCCCAGAGGCCCGGGCCGCAACCCCAATCAGGCCATCTGTAGAGGTCCAAGAGAAAGCAGACGAAGAAGACGCCGAGGCCGGCGGCGGTCACGAGCGGCAGAAAGCTCGGGCCCGGCAGGATGATCACCTGATCGGGTCGGCCGGAGGTCACCGCGACACCCAGCGTCTCCATCTGGCCCGCCGGCGGCTCGGCGAGATAGCCCCGGCCGGCGGCAATGGCGGCGGGCAGGCCCGCATCGTCGAGCAGGGGATCGCGGCCCTCGATCCTGGGCAGGCTCGCGAAGGTATAGGCGGTGGGTGGTCTGGGGATCGACCAGTCGAGTGAGGCCGCCCCCCAGGGATTGCGACGAGAGCGACGCCCGTAGCGCAGTTGCAGGACGAGATCGACGGCAAAAAGGGCGAAGCCCATCGCCAGCAGGAAGGCGCCGAAGGACGAGACCAGGTTGGGCAGCTCCCAGCCGAGGCCGGCTGCATAGCTATGGACGCGCCTGGGCATGCCGAGCAGCCCGGTCAAGTGCATGACCAGAAAGGTCAGGTTGAACCCGATGAAGATCATCCAAAAGGCGATACGGCCGAGGCCGTGGACCGGCCGCCGGCCGGTGATCTGCGGCAGCCAGTAATAGGCGGCACCGATGAGCGGCAGCACGAAGCCGCCGACCAGCACGTAGTGCAGATGCGCCACCACGAAATGGGTGTCGTGGATCTGCCAGTTGAAGGGTACGACGGCGACCATGACCCCGGTGAGACCACCGGCGACGAAGACGAAGAAGAAGCCCATGACGAAGTGCATCGGGACGGTCAATCGCGGCCGGCCGGAGGCCAGCGTGGCGAGCCAGGCGAAGATCTGCACGGCGGTCGGGATGGCGACCAGCAGGCTCGCCACCGAGAAGAAGGCGAGCGCCAGATGCGGGATGCCCACGGTGAACATGTGGTGCACCCAAAGGCCGAAACTGAGAAAGGCGAGTGCGATGATGGCGCAGACGATCCACGCGTAGCCGACGATCGGCCGGCCGGCGAAGACCGGGATCATGGTGGAAAGGGCCCCTGCCGCCGGCAGAAAGATGATGTAGACCTCGGGATGGCCGAACAGCCAGAAGAGGTGCTGCCAGAGCAGCGGGCTGCCGCCGCGGCTGGGATCGAAAAAGGGCAGATCGAAGGCGCGTTCGATCTCGAGCAGGATCGAGCCCAGGATCAGGGGCGGAAAGCCCGCCAGCATCATCACCGCGGTGACCAGCAGGTACCAGGCCATCAGCGGCATGCGGTCGAGCGACATGCCGCCGGTCCGCACCTTGAGCACGGTGACCGTGAACTCGACCGCCGCACAGATCGCCGAGATCTCGACGAAGGTGATGCCGAGGAGCCAGAAATCGGCGTTGATGCCGGGGGTGTAGGTGGCGCTGCTCAACGGCGTGTACATGAACCAGCCGCCATCCGGGGCGATGCCGAGGACCAGCGAGGTGAGCAGCATGCTGCCGCCGAAGAGGTAGCACCAGTAGCCGAAGGCCGAGAGCCGGGGGAAAGCGAGGTCGCGCGCGCCCAGCAGCTTGGGCAGGAGATAGAGGGCAATGCCCTCGATCAGCGGAATGGCGAACAGGAACATCATCACCGTGCCGTGCATGGTGAAGACCTGGTTGTAGATCGCCGGTCCCATGAACGGGTTCTCGGGCGTCGCCAACTGGGTGCGCAGCAGCATCGCGAGGATGCCGCCGATCAGGAAGAAAACACAGGCGGTGACGATGAAGCGCAGGCCTAAAATGGTATGGTTGACCGCCGAGAACCGGCCCCAACCGCCGGGATTGCGCCAGATCGCGGCCAGCTGCCGATGGCGCGCGAGCGGCGTGGCGCCGGGCAGAAGGGCGCTCATCGGGTCTCCGCCGCGGCTTCGGCCAGGGCACCCGCGTAGTCCTCGGCCGGGTGGACGATGACGCTGAAGCGCATTTCGGCATGGTCCAGACCGCAGAACTCCGCACAGACGCCGGCGTAGGTCCCGGGCTCGGCAGGATCGATCCTGAGCACGTTGACGTGGCCCGGCACGGCATCGAGCTTGCCGGCGAGCCGGGGCACCCAGAAGCTGTGGATGACATCCGCCGAGACCACCGTCACCTCGATCGGCCGGCCGGCCGGCAAGTGCAGCGCGTTCGCCACTCGAACCGGCTCGCCCTGCTCGTTCTCGTGGGTGAATTCCCACCACCACTGCTGGCCGCGCGCCTCCACCCGCACCACGTCTTCGAGAGGACGGGGCAGCAGCCACTGGCCGAACCCCAAGGCGTAGACGAGAAGGACCGTGAGTGTCACCACGGGAAAGACGATGCCGCCGCCGAGGAGATAGGCCCGTGCCGAGACCGGCCGGCTGCGGCCGTCGCGCTGGAAAGGCAGGAGGAAAAGCAGCATGACCCCGGCGAGGATGAGCAGCGCGGCGGCCAGCATCACCCACCAGAGATCGGCGATCCGCTCGGTCGGTGCGGTCGCCGGATCGAGGATCGAGAGCGGTCCGCCGCACGCCGTCAGGAGCAGGCCGGCCGCTCCGAGCGAGGGGAACCGCCCGTGAACCGCGACTATGCCGAGGCGCTGCGCGCGCAACGCCGCGATGTCGATTCGCGGATCGCCATCGCCGGCCACCCGATCCATGCCATGCTGGTCGCCTTTCCGATCTCCGGCACCTTCGGCACGGCGTTCTGCGATCTCGCCTTCTGGTGGACCGGCGACGGGTTCTGGCCGCGCGCGGGTCTCTGGGCAGCCGGTGCCGCCTTCTCGATCGGGGTTCTCGCCGCCCTGGCCGGCTTGGCCGAGACGCTGCTGGTTCCCGGCGTGCGGCGGCGGGCGGCCGCCTGGAGCCACGCCAGCGTCGCCATGGTGCTGCTCGCGGTCCTGGGCGCGAGCTTCGCACTTCGGCTCGAGGATGCGACAGCGGCGGTGCTGCCCTGGGGCAGCTTCCTCTCCGGCCTGTCGCTGGTGCTCGTGGCGCTTACCGGCTGGCACGGCGGCAAGCTCGTCTTCGCGCATCAAGTGGGCATCCAGGTGCCCAAAGAGCCGCTCTGAAACAAGGGCGCACGCTGCCATACGGGCAACGGCGCCGCTGCGCGACGCTCGAGCAGCCAGTCCGGAAAGAGGGTGCCCGGGATCGCCGGCTTTTGCAGGACCAGCAACAGGATGATGCAGAGGAAGACGAGCGTCGACACCGAGAGGGCTCTTGTCACGAACCGGGTCGCCCGGAACTCGGGTGCTTCGGCCTGATCGATCAGCCGGCCCACCCCCATGTGGGTGACGACCAGCCCGGTCACCGCCGCGAGCTTCAAGAAGAGCCAGCCGTCGAGCGGCCGGGTGACGAAGATGAGTGCCGTTCCCGAGGCGATCGCCACGACAGCGGCCGGCGAGACGATCGCATCGTAGAGGAAACGGCTCATCCGGTGGGCCCAGATCCGCTCCAGTGGATCGTCCGCCGTGGCAGCGGCCACTCGCAGCTCGCGCGTCGTCAATCCCGGCAGCGCCAAGAGTCCGCCACCCCAGATCGCGAGTGCAGCGATGTGCAGGGCCTTCAGCCAGACGGCGAGCATCAGCGCTCGCACCGGTCGTGCACGACGTCGACGGCGGTACGATCGGCCGACCCGCCGAGCCGACCGGCGACCACGGCGAGCAGCACGACCAGATAGGGCAGGGCGCCCGGCACCCACATGACGAGCCCGGCCAGCACCTGATCGTCGAGCGGGGTCAGCCCCCAAGGCCAGGTCGAGGATGCGTGCGGCGCATAGAGCGGCCGGTCGGCGAAGGCGAGCAGGGCACCCAGCAGGCCCATCTGCGCCATCACCCCGATCACTGTCGGCACCACGGCGAGCAGCGACGCTCGGCGGTCGAGCACCGCCTGCCAGAAGAGTACGGCAGAGCCCAACAGGCTGAGCTCCATCAGCCAGTAGACGCCGTGCTGCGCCATCGCCGCTGTATAGGGTCCGGGCGCGTGCCAGAACCAGAAGAGCACGACATGCAGGGCGGCGAGCGGCACGAGCGGCAAGGGACGGCGTGTCCAGCCGGCCACCGCCTCGCGCCAGGCCAGCGCCAGGAGTGGTGCCGCGACCACGACGAGCAGCAGGTGGTGCGCCACTCGCGCCGAGAAGAGTGCGGCACTGAGCGCGCAGAGCGGCGAGACGAAAGCGATCACCAGTGTCAGCCAGGCGAGCGCGAAGGCGCTGTCCGCCCGACCCCGTGGTCCGCCGGACCATTCTCCGGCGGGGCCTCGGCGCCTGGCGAGCCTTGTCGCGGCGAGCCCGGCAAGCGCGAGCAACAGCCACGGATCGAGATTCCAGTCGTGCCACAGGCTTTGCGGTAGGGCCCCGGGTCCGCAATAGGGTATGGCCGACCAGGTCATGTCGTTGCGCTCCTCTGCTGTGCAGAGCCTGTCAGCCGCAGCTGCAGGCGCTGCAGCAATGGGCCGACAGCATCTCCAAAGGATGCACAAGAACGGCATGGGATGCAAAGGGGCTGCGGATAGTCGTCCCATTGCCGGGTGGATCGACGTCATGGTTCAGGCGTCGCTCGGGCGAAGCCCCTGCTGAGCGCGGTCGGCCGGAAGCTTCGATTGCCGTGGCCGGCAACCCGGCGAATGCACGCAGCTGGGCGTCGGCCGATGACACTCGGTGCGGCAGCCGTCAGGGCGCGCGGCTCGTTCCCCTCGGGTTTTTCTGGCCTGCCGTGTGGCCGGTGCCGTGCGGAGCGCTACGGTGGCTTGGACCGGGTCGTCGTCCAGCGGATTGCTGCCAGTCGGCAGCAGAGGTCGGCCGGTCGATGAGCAGAATCGTCAGGACGAGTCCGGTTACGGTCGGGAAGGCTCGCCAGCGGACGCAGGTCGGGCACTCGCGATGGCGCGGCAGTGCGACGAACCGCGGCCGAGAGCGCCGGCATGGCCGCCGCCCGCGCGTGCTCGCCGGCTGCTGGCACCAGCCGCCGGGCCGCCGCGAGAGGCTGCGGCCCGGCTGCCGAGGGTGGCGCTGGCCAGCCGCGATACGCGGCGGGCGGCCGACCGGAAAGCGATCCGGGCGAACTTCAATCGGCGTCGTCTGCGGTGTCGGACATGCCCTCGCCCAGCGACTCGACGTCCTCGCCGGCACCTTCGAAGGTGTTGCAGGCGCCGATCAGGAGGAGTGCTGCAAAGAGCAGGGCGAACGGGGTGAGGTGCGCGGCGCGCTCGAAACGGCTCGTCATGGTCGGATTCCTCGTTGTTCTCGTGGTGAAAAGACGCGGGCGGCAGCCACAGAGCGTCCGCCGCCCGCCACAGCCGGCTCGGCGGCCGGCTGTTCTGCTCGTGATGGCGCTCAGCCGGTGAACCAGCCGCTGTCTCCGCGTTCCGAGGCGGGCATCGTTTCGAGCGCCTCGGCGGTGCGGTTGCCGAAGACGGTGCCCTCGTCGGGCGGCTCGACGGTGCCCACCGACGGTGTGCCCGCGTCGGCGGCGGCCGCCTCCTGGGCGGTCTCGGCCGCGTTGCCGCTGGCGCCTGCCGGCAACTTCGGCTGGTCGGTCGCCTGCTGCGCCGGAGCGGCACCGCCGAAACCGACGAGCACGGTCGAGACACAGGCGCGTTCACCGGTCTGCATGGTGCTCGTGTCCCTTCGGATCTGGTTCGATGGCCGGGCCGTGTTCGCTCAGTGCGACCGATCGACGGCCTGTTGCCAGTGGTCGACCTGGCGCGCGGCCTCGTCCTTGGTGACGCCGTAGCGGGCCTGAATGCGGCCGATCAGTTGGTCGCGGTTGCCGGCGGCGACCTCCAGATCGTCGTCGGTCAGCTTGCCCCACTGCTCGCGGGCCTTGCCTTGCACCTGCTTCCAGTTGCCGGCGATGGTATCCCAGTTCATCGATGGCTCCTTCTCGAATGGTCCTGCCGACCACCATCGGCCGACGCTGCGAGAAACCGGCGTCGACCGCAAAAGGTTCCACGGAAGAATTCGCAGCACGAATGGCGGCAGCCGGCCGCAGGCGAGCCGACCGAAAAACTGCGCGACGCCTGCCGGTTTCGCGGAACGATCCGCTCGCGCCCTCGTTCGGATAGACAAAACGGCCGGGCGGACCGGGCTCGGGCCGCCACGACAAGCAGCTGGGCGGAGGGATCCACCTTCATGGGAAGCAATTGATGGAAAACGACTTTCGCAGCGACTTGATCGGCCACATACCGCGACTGCGGGCGTTCGCGTGCCGCCTTACCGCTGGCGATCGTGATCTCGCCGACGATCTGGTGCAGCACTCCCTGATCAAGGCGATGCAGGCCGAAAGGACGTTCACGCCCGGCAGCAACCTGGGGGCCTGGTTGTTCACCATCCTGCGCAACACCTTCTGCAACCACGTCGGGAGCCGGCGCGCCAAGGTCGAGGTCCACGGCGAGGATCTCGAGCGGCTGGCCTGGACGCCCCCGACGCAGGAAGGCCGGCTCGAGACGATCGCCTTTCGCCGCGCCTTCAGGCAGCTCGCTCCGGCGCACCGCGAGGTGCTGGTTTTGTCCATCCTGCAAGGCCATTCCTACGAATCGATCGCGACCCGATGCGGCTGCCGGGTCGGCACGGTGAAGAGCCGGGTCAATCGTGCCCGTGCGCACCTCGGGGCGATGCTGCTCGACGGTGAGCGGCCGTCGACCCCTCTTGGGACAGCTGCCGAAAGCGGCGCGTGCGGCCGGCAACCGAGCCGCCCTTGTGGCAGTGGAGGGTAGCATCGGGTATCGAGCTGCGTGACGGCAGGCCACGTGCCGGTGCCGGGTCGTCCGACGAGAGCTCTGCGGTCGATCGAGGCCCCTGCGGCGAAAGCCCGATCTCTGCTTTTCGGGTTGCCGGGTCGAGCCGGGGGGTTGCCGGGTCGAGCCGGGCGGTGGACGTCGTCACTTCGTTCCCGACCGGCTCGAACTGGGTTCTCGACCGGCTCCAACAGGGTTCCCGACCGGCTCGAACAGGTCGCACGCTTTCGCAGTATCGTCACAAAGATCTGCTCGAATGATCAGGGCCAACGTGGAAAGCGAGCAGATTGGACCGCAAGGCGCAGATTCTCGAAGCCGCCCGACGCCAGGGGCGTGTGACCGTCGACGGGCTCGCCGAACGACTCGGCGTGTCGCCGCACACCATCCGGCGCGACCTCAACACGCTCTGCGACGCGGCCAAGCTGCGCCGGCTGCACGGTGGTGCCGCCTATATCGAGGGGCAGGCCAACATCCCCTACCCGGCGCGCGCCGTCTTGAACCTCGGTGCCAAGCTCGCCATCGGCCGTGCCGTGGCCGCGATCGTGCCGGACGGGGCGACGGTCTTTCTGTCGATCGGCACCACACCGGCGCTGGTCGCCAGCGCTCTCGCCCGTCGCCGGCACCTGACGGTCGTCACCAACAATCTCGACGCGGCACTCGCCCTCTCAAACAGCGAAGGGGCACGCATCGTCATCCCGGGCGGCGAAGTGCGGCTGCCGGATCGCGACCTGCTCGGCGCCGACGCCATCGCCCTCTTTGCGACCTATCGCGCCGATTTCGGCATTTACGGGGTCGGCGGGATCGACAGCGACGGCAGCCTGCTCGATTTCCACGCCCCCGAGGTGCGCGCCCGCGAGAGCATCCGGCAGAACAGCCGTGCGGCGATCCTGGTGGCCGACCGGACGAAGTTCGGCCGTCGTGCCGCAGCCGTAGGCGGCCATCTGTGCCAGGCGGATCACGTGGTCATCGACCGGCTGCCGGACGGGCCCTATGCGGCACTGCTCGACTCCTTGCCGGGCCGGCTCGTCCTCGCCGACGAGCGCGAGCAGTGTCATGCCTGAGCCCGCCTGCGTCACGCTGCTCTCGGTCACCCGGCAGTGGAACGGCACGGGCGGCGTTCGCGACGTATCGCTCGACGTGCCACACGGCAGCTTCGTCTCGATCCTCGGCCCCTCGGGCTGCGGCAAGTCCACGCTCCTTCGCCTGATCGCCGGGCTGGAGATCCCGCAGGCCGGCCGCATCCTGATCGACGGCCGCGACGTGACGCACCTGCCGCCGGCCGACCGCGGCCTGTCGATGGTCTTCCAGTCCTATGCGCTGTTCCCGCATCTGAACGTCCGCGAGAACATCCTCTTCGGGATGAAGGTGCGCGGCAGCAAACGCGCCGAGCAGGAAGCGGCACTCGGCCGGGCCGTGGCGATGACCGGGCTCGAGGGGCTCGAGCGGCGCAAGCCGGCGGAGCTCTCGGGCGGGCAACGCCAGCGGGTGGCATTGGCGCGGGCCGTCGTCGCCAATCGCCCGCTCTGCCTGATGGACGAACCACTCTCCAACCTCGACGCCAAGCTGCGCCAGACGGTGCGCCGGGACATCAAGACGCTGCAGCAACAGCTCGGTCTCACGGTGATCTACGTGACGCACGACCAGGCCGAGGCGATGAGCCTGTCGGACCGGGTGGTGCTGATGCGCGACGGCCGGACCGAGCAGAGCGGTGCTCCCGAAGACCTCTATCACCACCCCGCCACCCCCTTCGTCGCCCGCTTCGTGGGCGACCCGCCGATGGCGCTGATCGAGGCGGCCGCCCTCGGCCAGGGTGAGGGCCGGATCGGCATCCGCATCGAGGCGCTCGAGCGCGTGCCGGAGGCGGCAGCCGATCTCGTGGCATCGGTGAGCGACGCCGAGTATCTCGGGGCCGCGACCCGCCTTCTGCTCGACCATCCGCAAGCCGAGGGCCTGGCGCTGATCCTGCCGGGCCGGGTCGCCTGCACGCCGGGCGAGACGATCGGCCTGCGTCTGCCCGCGCCACGCCGGATCCGTTTCGGCACCGCTGCGGACAGCACCGCGGCGCCGCCACCCGATCGCGAGGCAGAAGCCGCCCGGCCCGAGCCCCGTGACGGCCGAAAGGCCTTCGTCTTCCCGAAAGCCCTCCCCGCAACCGTCGAAGAGGAAACGAGATGACCCGCACTTTCCCGGCTGCCGCCGCACTCGTCGCCGGCAGCATGCTCGCCGCCCCCGCCGCGGCCGCGACCGAGCTCACCATGTACTATCCGATCGCCGTCGGCGGCCCCTTGACCGAGGTGGTCGACGGCATGGTTGCCGCGTTCGAGGCAGAGAACCCCGACATCTCGGTCGAGGCGATCTATGCCGGCAACTACGACGACACCCGGATCAAGGCGCTCTCCGCCCTCAATTCCGGCGATCCCGCCCAGCTCGCCGTGCTGTTCTCGATCGACGCCTACGACCTGATCGAGCAGGACCTGATCGTGCCGTTCGAGGAGGTCATCGAGACCGACGAGGAGAAGGCCTGGCTGGAGAGCTTCTACCCGGCGCTGATGGCCAACAGCAAGATCGAGGGCCAGACCTGGGGCGTGCCGTTCCAGCGCTCGACCATCGTCGCCTACTACAACAAGGACATGTTCCGCGACGCCGGGCTCGATCCCGAAAAGGCGCCCGAGACCTGGGACGAGCTGGTGGAGATGGGCAAGGCACTGACCGACGACGACACCTGGGGGCTGATGATCCCGTCCACCGGCTACCCTTATTGGATGTTCCAGGCCCTGGCGATCCAGAACGACCAGGAGCTGATGGGCGAGGACGGCCTGACCACCTATTTCGACGACCCGGCCGTCGTCGAAGCGCTCGAGTTCTGGCGCGCGCTGGCTACCGAGCACGGCATCATGCCCGAGGGCACCATCGAGTGGGGTACCCTGCGCCAAGCCTTCCTCGAGGGGCAGACCGCGATGATGTGGCATTCGACCGGCAACCTGACGGCGGTCAAGAACGACGCCACGTTCGATTTCGGCGTCGCCATGCTGCCCGCCAACGAGCGGCCGGGCTCGCCCACCGGCGGCGGCAATTTCTACATCTTCCAGGATGCCTCGGACGAGGAGCGGCAGGCCGCCCTGAAGCTGATCGAGTTCATGACCTCGCCCGAGCAGGCCGCCAGGTGGTCGATCGAGACCGGCTACATGGGGGTGTCCCCGGCCGCCTACGAGACCGAAGCGCTCCAGGCCTATACCGCCGAGTTCCCGCCGGCACTCGTCGCCCGCGACCAGCTCGAGCACGCCGTGGCCGAGTTCTCCACCTTCGAGACGGCGCGCGTCCGCGAGGGGCTGAACAACGCCATCCAGGCGGCACTCACCGGCACCGCCCCGCCCGAGGAGGCCCTGGCCGAGGCGCAAGCGGCGGCCGACCGCCTGCTCGAGGCCTATCGCTGAGAGGCGAGGGGGCGCGCCGGGACCATCCGGCGCGCCCTCGGCCGGGCCGAGAACAGCGATGAGTGCGGCCGTCGCCACCGGCGACCTCCACCACTGGGCGCGCCGCCGCCGGGCGATCCACGGCTGGCTGCTGCTGACGCCGGCCCTCGTCATGCTCTGGACCTTCGCCTTCTATCCCTCGCTGGCGACGATCTGGACGAGCCTCTTCTCGCGCGGCACCCGGCGCAATCCCGCCGAATTCGTCGGGCTCGAGAACTACCAGCGGCTGTTCGAAGACCCGACCTTCCGCGAGGTCGCCGTCAACAACCTGCTCTACGCCGCCGCCACCATCCCGATCTCGATGCTGCTGGCACTGATCATGGCGCTCTGGGCCAATGCCCGGATCCCGGCGCGCAGCTTCGTCCGCACCGCCTATTTCACCCCCACCGTCCTGCCGATGATCGCCGCCGCCAATCTCTGGCTCTTCTTCTACACCCCCGGTTTCGGCGTGCTGGATCAGATCGGCGGCCTCTTCGGCGCCCCGTCGGTCAACTGGCTGGGCCAGCCGGAAACCGCCCTTTGGGCGGTCTGTGCCGTGACCATCTGGAAGGAGGCGGGCTTCTTCATGATCTTCTATCTGGCGGCCTTGCAGACCATCCCGCCCGAACTGCGCGAGGCGGCGGCCATCGAGGGGGCCAGCCGCTGGGCCTATACGTGGCGGGTCGTGCTGCCACTCTTGATGCCCACCACCCTTTTCATCCTGGTCAATGCGCTGATCAACTCGGTCAAGCTGATCGATCATCTCTTCATCCTGACCAAGGGCGGGCCGTCGGACAGCTCCAAGCTGATCCTCTACTATATCTGGGAGAGTGCGTTCGCCTTCTTCGATGCGCCGGCCGCCGCCGCGATGACGGTGCTCGTGCTGATCGTGCTGGGCGCCGTCGCAGCCCTGCAGTTCCGCCTGCTCGACCGCCGGACGCACTACCGGTGAGTGTCGTGCTGCGCCACGCCGAAGCCGCTCTGGCGCTGATCGTCGCGATCGTCTGGATTTCGCCCTTGCTCTTCGCCTTCTGGGCGGCGTTTCACACCCCGACCGACGCGATCAACTTCAACCTCGCCGCCCCCTGGACGCTGGACAATCTGCGCACCGCCTGGGCCGGTGCCCCCTGGCTGCGCTACTTCCTCAACACCTTCCTTTTGGTGACGCTGATCCTCGCTGGGCAGTTCCTGCTCTGCACCCTTGCCGGCTTCGCCTTCGCGCAGGTCGAGATGCGCGGCAAGGAGGCGCTCTTTCTACTGGTCCTGCTGCAGCTCTTCATCCTGCCCGAGGTGCTGATCGTCGAGAACTACGCCGTCGCCGCCCGGCTCGGCCTCCTCGACAGCATCCTCGGCATCGGTGCGCCCTACATGGCCTCGGCCTTCGGCATCTTCCTGATGCGCCAGACCTTCAAGTCGGTGCCCAAGGAACTCGACGAGGCGGCCCGTGTGGAGGGCTGCGGCACGCTCGGCGTGCTCTGGCGCGTCTACGTCCCAGCGGCGCGCCCGACCTATCTCGCTTATGCCCTGGTCTCGATCTCGACCCACTGGAACAACTTCCTCTGGCCGCTGATCGTGACCAACTCGGATACCACCCGGCCGCTGACCGTCGGCCTCTCGATCTTCGCCGCCCCGGAGAACGGGGTGAACATCTCGGTCATCTCGGCCGCCACCATCATGGTCATCGCCCCGCTCTTGATCCTCTTTCTCGTCTTCCAGCGCCGCTTCGTGCAGGCCTTCCTGCGCGCCGGGATCAAGTAAGGCACGGTGCGGCAAGGGAAAAGCGCGGGGAAATGATGTCCCCGCACCCCTCGGTTGTTCGGCTCGGTGACTGCTGGCGGCAGACCGGAGGCTCACCATTTTCTGGCGGTGATCGCCTTCGCTACCTCGATCTCGGCGGCACCTGCCGCCGCCGGCATGGGCACCCGCGTTCGTCTGCTCGACCTGTCGCAACGGGACGCGGCCGGCGCGCCGCCACGGCGTCGTTCGCCGCTCGCGTTTTTCTGGCCTTTGACAGACGGCCACGGCATGCGACCCTGCAGCGGTTGGATACCGCAACCGGAGGTGGCGAGCATGGCGAACAGGATTTGCGCGGTTGTCGGGGCGGGACCGGGCAACGGGCTGGCGCTTGCCCGCCGGTTCAGCGCCGATGGCTACAGCGTGGCGCTGATCGCGCGGTCGCGCGACAAGCTGGAGGAACTGGCCGCCGAGGTGCCGGGCACCCTTGCCGTGCCCGCCGATGCCGCCGATCCGGCATCACTGACGGAGGCCTTCCGGACGATTCGCCACGAGATGGGGCCGGTCGACGTGCTGCTCTACAACGCCGGGTCGGGCCAGTGGGGCAACTTCCAGGAGATCACGGCAGACGGGATCGAGGCCAGCTGGCGTGTCAATGTCTTGGGCTTGATGGTGGCGGGGCAGGCCGTGGCCGACGAGATGATCGAGCGCGGCGCCGGGGCGATCGTGGTCACCGGTGCTACCGCCTCGCTCCGCGGCAATGTCGGCACGGCCGCCTTTGCTTCGGCCAAGGCCGGCCAGCGCGCGCTCGCCCAATCGATGGCGAAGCACCTCGGTCCCCAGGGCGTGCACGTCGGCTACGTCATCGTCGACGGGGTGATCAGCACACCGGCGACCCGCGAGCGGATGAAAGACAAGCCGGACGCGTTCTTCCTCGACCCGGACGAGATCGCCGAAGCGGTGCATTTTCTGGCGCACCAGCCGCGCTCGGCTTGGACGTTCGAGCTCGATCTCAGGCCGTTCGGCGAGCGCTGGTAGGCAGGGCGGTGGCACAGCTGCCGCCGTCTCGGGCTCGCATGAAAGTCTCGGGCTCGCATGAAAGGCACAGCACCGACGAGTGCTGGCCTTTCGATCGAGCAACGACCCGCCGCGGCACCGGTCTCGACACCGGCGAGGCTGCTGCAGCAGTGCTCGGCGCGTTCGCGGCCGGCGGCCGGCTCGGCGCTACGGGCCTTGCTGCCGACTGTTGCAGGTCTGCCCGCTTGGCGCAGACGCACGAGTATTCGCGGCGGCTGTCACAAAGCTGAAAAAAAACTGCGTTATCGGCCTTCGTCCTCAGGCGGTTCGGAAGGTCGATATGCGCATTCTGATTGCAGCCGATGCTTGGCACCCGCAGGTCAACGGCGTCGTCCGCACGCTGCTCTCGCTGGCGAAGAGCCTGCGCGGCCTCGGGCACGAGGTGGCGTTCTTGACGCCCGAGGGATTTCCGTCGGTGCCGTTGCCGAGCTATGCGAGCCTTCGGGTGGCGTTGCCGGGTGCCCGCGAGATCGCCCGGCGGATCGCGGCGGTCGGCCCCGATGCGATCCACGTGGCCACCGAGGGGCCGATCGGCCTCGCGGTGCGCGGCTATTGCGTCCGCAACGGGCTCGGCTTCACCAGTGCCTATGCGACGCAATTTCCCGAATACATCGCGGCGCGCTGGCCGGTCCCGGAAGCCTGGAGCTATGCCCTGTTGCGCCGATTTCACGCGGCGGCGGCGGCAACCATGGTCTCGACGCGCTCGCTCGAGGAGCGGTTGAGCCGGCGCGGCTTCGGCAACCTCGTGCTCTGCTCGCGCGGCGTCGACACCGACCTCTTCACCCCGGACGAGCCAGCGGATCTCGGGCTGCCGCGGCCGATCTTCCTCTCCGCCGGGCGGATCGCGGTCGAGAAGAACCTCGCGGCGTTCCTGTCGCTCGACCTGCCCGGCTCGAAGGTCGTGATCGGTGAGGGGCCGCAGGAAGCCGAGCTTCGCCGGCGTTTTCCCGATGCGCATTTTCTCGGCCTGAAGCAGGGCAAGGATCTCGCCGCACATCTGGCAGCGGCGGATGTCTTCGTCTTTCCGAGCCGGACGGACACGTTCGGGCTCGTGCAGCTCGAAGCGCTCGCCTGTGGCGTTCCGGTCGCCGCCTACCCGGTGATCGGGCCCAAGGACGTCATCGGCGACCAGCCGGTCGGTGTGCTCGACGAGGATCTGCGGGCCGCCTGCCTGCGGGCGCTCGCCCTGCCGCGCGACGCCTGTCGTGCCTATGCCTGCCGGTTCTCCTGGGAGAACAGCGCCCGGCAGTTCGCGGCCAACCTGCGGCCGATCGGCAGGCGCCGTCACGCCGTCCTGCCCGCGCACGGCGCCGAATCCAGCCTCGGCTTGCTGGCGGGCTCGGCGCCGCGCGGCGAGGCACCCGTGACCGATTCGGGACGGTGATGCCATGAAGGACGTTGTCGCGGCCGATTCCTACGACCGCTGGGCGCCCGTCTACGATCTGGTCTTCGGCCGCGTCTTCGACCGTGGCCGCAAGGCGGCGATCGAGGCGGCCGAGCGGATCGGCGGCCGGATTCTCGAGGTCGGGGTCGGCACGGGGCTGTCGCTGCCCGACTATTCCGGTCGCCACCGCATCGTCGGTGTCGACGTCTCGGCGCCGATGTTGGCCAAGGCCCGTGAGCGGGTGGCAGCCCTCGATCTTCGCTTCGTCGAGGCGCTCGAGGTCATGGACGCCAGCCGGCTCGACTTCCCCGATGCCGCTTTCGACGTGGTCATGGCGCAGTACGTGGTGACGGCCGTTCCCGATCCGGAAGCGGCCCTCGACGAATTCGCCCGGGTGTTGAAGCCCGGCGGCGAGATCATTCTGACCAGCCGGGTCGGTGCCGATGCCGGGCTGCGGCGGTCGGTCGAGCAGTTCCTGGCGCCGGTCACCCGCAGGCTCGGCTGGCGGACCCAGTTCCCCTGGCGCCGCTACACCGATTGGGTCGCCGGCACCCGGACCATTCGCGTCGTCGAGCACCGGCCACTGCCGCCGCTCGGCCACTTCTCGTTGATCCGGTTCGGCAAGGACCCGGCACCGGCTGCCACGAAATCGCACGACGTCGCGAGCGGCGATTCGTCCAGCACCGTTTTGTCCAGCACCGATTCGTCCAGCAAAGGAGACCCGCATGAGCGGCTTTATGGAGGCCCTTCGCGAACAGCGCTGGGATGACCATCGCTACTATCATCACAGCCGCATCAACCAGGCGCTGCATCTGGTCAGCGCGCTGACGTTCGTCGGCGCCTATGTGATGCTCTTCTGGGACCCGGCGATCGCCGCTTTGAGTGCCTGGCTGATCGCGATGACCACCCGCCAGGCCGGGCATTTCTTCTTCGAGCCGCGCGGCTACGATCACGTCAACGAGGCGACCGACGACTACAAGGAGGCCGTCAAGGTCGGCTACAATATCCGACGCAAGGTCGTGTTGATGGCGATCTGGGCGGCGTCACCGCTGGTGCTGCTGGTCGATCCGACCCTCTTCGGGCTGTTCGAGCCGCATGCCGGGCTCTACGAGTTCGTCCGTCACACCGCACTGATGTGGCTGGCCATCGGCATTGCCGGAGCCCTCTTCCGCACGGTGCAGCTGTTCTTCATCCGTGACGTGCAGACCGGTCTGGTCTGGCTGACCAAGATCCTGACCGACCCGTTCCACGACATCAAGCTGTACTACAAGGCACCGCTCGCCCTGCTGCGCGGCGAACTCATCGATCCGGGGCCGGAGAAGAAGCCGGCTTGACCGATCGGCCGCCGCCGGTCGGTGAGCGGCGGCGCGCCGCGATCGGGAAGAGGGCGTGGCCCTCAGGGGTGATCGGCGAAGGCAGGCTGCGCTTCGCCGGTCACCCCGGCCGCTGGCCGCGACCCGGCGGCTTCTGTAGACGGTTGCCTTTTGGGACGAAAGCGGTGCTGCAGGACCTCCCAGAGGACCGCACGGCGGAGCGTTTTGTTCGTCGTTTCGGGTGCCGACCACCACCAGCCGTCGCGCTCCATGGCGGCTGCCGCCCTGATGAAGCGGTCGGCGACCTCGGCGATATCGGCCGACGTGTAGTCCAGCGAGAAGATCAACCGACCCGTCCCGGTCCAGCCGAGTGCCAGGCCCTCGGCCCGGAGGTAGAATTGCAGCATCCAGTTGTAGCGCGAGGGCCGGGTATAGAGGACGACCCAGATCGAGGACAGGTTGGCGATCCGGACCGGCAGCCCGGCAGCGGCGAGGCGGGCATTCAGCTCGGCGGCGCGTTCGTCCCAACGCTGGTCGAGGCCCTGGTAGATCGCCGCCACGCTCGGCGTTTCCAGCCGGTCGAGAAACGCCGCCATCGCCGCCATGACGTAGGGATGCGAGTTGAACGTGCCGCGGGCGAAGCAGATGTCGGCCGGCCGGTCGTCGCGAAAGCGTTTCATCAGGGCGCGGCTGCCGCAGAGTACCCCGATCGGCAGGCCGCCGCCGAGCGTCTTGCCGTAGGTCACGAGGTCGGCGCGGACGCCGAAATAGTCCTGGGCACCGCCGCGGGCCAGCCGAAAGCCGGTGAACACCTCGTCCATGATCAGCACGATGCCGCGCTCGGTGCAGACCTGCCGCAGCCGCTGCAGCCACTCGGTATAGGCCGGGCGGTCGAAGCCGGCGCGGCGCGAGCTGTCGACGAGGGCACCGTCGTTCGGTGCCGTGGCGTTCGGATGCAGTGCCTGCAGCGGATTGACGAGCACGCAGGCGATGTCCTTGCGCTTGTCGAGCACGCGCAGCGTGCGCTGGGACATCTCGGCCAGGGTGTAGGTCTCGCGCGCCGGCGACGGATTGCCGATGCCCGGCTGCACGTCGCCCCACCAGCCGTGGTAGGCGCCGCAGAAGCGGACGAGGTGCGATTTTCGGGTGTGGTAGCGGGCGAGGCGCACCGCCTGCATCACCGCCTCGGTGCCGGACATGTGGAACGAGACCTCGTCCTGGCCGGCGATGGCACAGAGCCGCTCCACATTGGCCGCGACCGAGCGGTGATAGCCGCCCAGGATCGGGCCGAGCGGCCGCGCGTCGGCCTCGGCCTCGGCGATGCACGCCTTGTAGAAATCGTGACCGAACACGTTGACGCCGTAGGAGCCGGTCAGATCATAAAAGCGGTTGCCGTCGAGGTCGGTGACGGTGACGCCGCTGGTCGAAGCCCAGAAGCCGCAGCCCGGCAGCGCTTCGCGAACCTTGCGGCTGAACTGGAACGGCACTCGGTAGGTGTCGGTGAACTGCAGGTCGGAGATGCGGGCAGCGGTGGTCGACGTCTGCCGGGCGGTCTCGGCGAAGCGGGTGCGGTAGAGCTCGGCAAGGCCGGCGAAGGCTTCGGCGCGTCGTGCAGCGATCGCCTCGGGCGGGTCGTCGGCACGGAAGAAACGATCGTCTTCGTAGGCGTAGAAGGGGATCTGCGCCGCGATGCGGCGGGACCATCGAGAGTGGCCGGCGAGCGAGGGGTGCTTCGCTCGCGAGAGTTCGAGGCGCGACAGTAGCATGGACGACCGTTCTCCGGGCAAGCCATCGCCGCCGGCACAGGCCGCGGCTTCGATGACGACTCCGTTACAGCCGGCTGCTGACAGCTTCGTGACGCCCCGCCCTCTGTTGTCACGCCTGGCAGACCACGACGGCCTCAACTTCGTGCTGACCAACCGCATCCCGAGGCGGCTGGTGACGCGGTTGATGGGCTGGTTCAGCCGGATCGAGCAGCCACTCGTCGTCAGCACGTCGATCGCCGTTTGGCGACAGTTTTGCGATCTCGATCTCAGTGATGCGCGGAAGACGCGCTTTCGCAGCCTGCACGATTGCTTTACCCGCGAGTTGCGGCCGGGGGCCCGCCCGGTGGACCCGGACCCTGCGGTCTTGACCAGCCCGGCCGACGGCATCGTCGGTGCTTTTGGGCGCATCGCCGGCACCGAGCTCCTGCAGATCAAGGGCCGACCCTACCATCTTACCGACCTGCTGCAGGAAGGCGAACTCGCGGCGATCTACCGCGACGGCTGCTATCTGACCTTGCGGCTGACCGCCGGCATGTATCACCGCTTTCATGCGCCGCACGACTGCGCGGTGGAGCGGGTGGACCACATCCCGGGCGATGCCTGGAACGTCAACCCGCCGGCCTTGCGCCGCGTCGACCGCTTGTTCTGCCGCAACGAGCGGGCACTGATCCGCACCCGTCTGACCGCAACCGGGCACATCGTGACCCTGGTGCCGGTGGCCGCCATCCTGGTCGCCGGCATCCGGCTGCATTGCGCCGGCGGGCTGCTCGGCGAGCGGCACGGCGGGCAGCAGCGGCGCTTCTGCCGGGCGGCCTACCGCAAGGGCGAGGAGATGGGCTGGTTCGAGCACGGCTCGACGATCATCGTGCTGGCCCCGGAAGGCTTCACCCTCTGCGACGACGTCCGCGAGGGGGCCAAGGTCCGCATGGGGCAGGCGCTGCTGCGACTGCCGGCGAGCGATCGCGCCGTCGTCAGCAAGCCACGGCTTTCCGGTTCTCCATAAAGTCGCCCCACCATGCAAGTAGCGAGGGGGTGTGGGGGAAATCATTTCCCCCACTTGCATCATCTTATCCCTTCACCGCCCCCATCGAGACGCCGCGGACGAGGAACTTCTGCAGCATGGCGACGGCGATGAAGATGGGGATGGTGCCGAGGGTGCTCATCGCGGCGATCTTGGCCCAGAAGTTGGACTGGCCGCCGAAGTAGTGGGTGACCTGGACCGGGAAGGTGATCGCGTCGTTGCGGGTGAGGACAAGCGCGAAGATGAAGTCGTTCCAGGCGAAGACGAAGGTGAAGACGGCGGTGGCAAACAGGCCGCCGCGGATCACCGGCACGACGATCAGCCAGAACGTCTGCAGCCGCGAGGCGCCGTCGACGAGGGCGGACTCCTCGAGCTCGACCGGCACGTCCTGGATGTAGCCGCGCATCATCCAGATCACATAAGGCAGGTTGAAGGCGGTATAGAGCAGGATCAGGCCCATGCGGGTGTCGACCCAGCCGAGCTTGACGTAGAGGAGGAAGATCGGAAAGACGATGACGATGGGCGGGATCATCCGGTTGGAGATGACCCAGATGGCGAAGTGGTTGCCGCCGGTCCGAAACCGGGTCATCGAATAGGCGCACATCGTGCCCAGCACCATGGCGAAGACGGTGCTGATCGAGGCCACGATCAGGCTGTTGCCGATGGCGTCGACATCGCCGTCCTTGAACAGCACGGCGTAGTTGGCGAACTGGATCTGCGCCGGCCACCAGACCGGCGGGCTCGCGAAGATCTCGTCCGGCGTCTTGAACGAGATCATCACCAGCCAGTAGAGCGGGAAGAGGAAGAAGACGAGCGCCAGGGCGACGAGGGCGTAGCGCCAGGTGAGCCGCCAGGCACTCTGTCTCATCGGGTGGTCTCCACGCGGGGCCTCATCGGGTGATCTCCACGCGGCGCAGGGCGAGGACGACGACGACGGAAAGCAGGGCGATGATCACCACGGCGAGGGCTGCCGCATAGCTCGTCTCGAACTGCTGGAAGGCGAGCACGTAGGCGTAGATCGAGACGGTCTCGGTCGTCGTCCCGGGGCCGCCGCGGGTGAGCGCCCAGACGACGTCGAAGAGGCGGAAGAGATCGAGGGCGCGGATCAGGCAGGCGATGAAGATCACCGGTTTGATGATCGGCAGGCTGATATGCCAGAAGGTCTGCCAGAACGAGGCACCGTCGAGCTCCGCCGCCTCGCTCAGGCTCTGGTCGACATTGGCGAGCCCGGCGAGCAGCAGGAGGAACATGAAGGGCGTCCACTGCCAGATCTCGGCGATCAGAATGGCCGGGTAGACGAACGCGGGATCGACGGTCCAGAGAATGGTCACGGGTTCGCCCGTGAACCACGAGACGATCTGGTTGATCGGTCCGAAGCGGTTGTCGAAGAGCAGTCGCCAGGTCGCACCGGCGATGATCGGCGAGGTGACCACGGGCAGGATCAAAAGGGCGATGAAGATCTGTTTGCCGGGCAGCCGGTCGAGGAAGAGGAGCGCCAGCAAGAGGCCGAGGATCAGCTCCACCGGCAGGGCGATCGCCATGAAGATCAAGGTGTGCAGGATCGACTGCCAGAACCGGGCGTCGGCGACCAGTCGTTCGTAGTGCACGGCACCGTGGAACGAGGTGTCCTCGAACATCATGTCGATGTTCTGCACACTGACCATCGCCGTGTAGACGATCGGGAAAAGGCCGATCAACAGGATGATGAAGACGGCGGGCCAGACCATGCCGTACTTGAAGCGGCGGCTGACGAAGGCCTGGCCGTTGGGGTTGGTCATGTGTTGCTCATGCAGTGATGTGGGGGAAATGCTTTCCCCCACGCCGCCTCGGGATTTTGCGAGCGTGCCCGGGACAAGCGTCGACGCAAAGTTACGGTGGGGCGCGGGGAGGATCATCCTCCCCGCATGATCGGCTCAGTTCGGATAGGCGTTCGGGTTCGACGCCCACTCTTCGTAGGCCTCGCGCTGCGCGTCGACGCCGATCCGCGCGGTGATGTCGTCCCACTGTGCCGCCGCGTCGTCGAGCACGGCCTGGATGTCCTCGCCCGCCCAGACCCGCGAGGTTGCCTGGCGCAGCGCCTCCTCGTAGCGGTCGGTCTGGATGAGCGAGAGGTCGAGCAGGCCGGTCTCGGCGGCGTCCTGCAGCGTCTGCAGATATTCGGGGGCCGACGGCCAGAGGGCCTTGTACTCCTCGCTGGCGAAGTGGTTGTCGCGGAACGGGTCACGGAGCGCGTAGGGCAGCTGGACGCGCTCGAGGCTGACCTCGGGCGAGTTCAGCCACTGGATGAAGAGATAGGCGGCCTCCTTGTTCTCGGAGCTCGCCGAGACGGCGAGCGAGAAGCCGGCGGCGAGCTGCGGATGGCCACCCGGGGTGAGCGCATAGCCGACCTTGCCCGCGATCTGCGACTGCGGCACCCAGGAGAGGGCCTCGGTGTCGGTGCCGTAGCCGGCGGCCCAGCGGCCGTAGGGCGGCCAGGAGATGGTCATCGCCGTGTCGCCCTGGAGGAAGGCTGCCAGGTTCTCGACGAAGCCCCAGGCCTCGACGCCGGGCGGCATGCAGGTGTTCTCCTCCTTCATCTCCTCGAAGACCCGCACACCGATCTCGTTGTTGATCTGGGCTGCCATGGTCTCCGGATCGAAGAACTCGCCACCCTCGCTACGGAAGCGCTCCTGGAACAGGAACTGTGTGTAGCCGGGCTCGCGGAAGGAGCCGGCACCGAACGGTTCGCCGCCGGTATGTTCGGTGATGAAACAGGCGACGTCGCGGTACTCGGGCCAGGTGGTCGGCGGCACCGGCAAGGCGTAGCCCTTGGCCTCCTCGAACGCCGCCTGGATGTCGGGATCGCCGAGGACGTCGGTGCGGTAGTAGAAGACGAACACGTCGCCGTCGTCGGGCAGGCCGTAGATCGTGTCGCCGACCATCATCTGGTTGTCGCGGTAGACCGCGCCGATGGTCTCGAGGTCGTCCCGGTAGTCGAACTCGTCGACGAACGGATCGAGGGGTTCGAGGGCGCCGGCGCGCACCAGGTCCGGCATCCACGACGGGATGACGTTCAAGGCGTCGTAGGCGCCGGTGCCGGCGCGGTGCTCCTGCAGGATCTTGGTGAACATCTCGGTCACCGGGATCTCGATCACGTTGATCGAAATGCCGGTGAGCTCTTCCCACTTCGGGCCGGAGAAGTTCAACGGATCGAGCGACTGCAGCCCGGCCTCCCAGGCGATGGTGATCTCGGTACCGGCATACTGCTTGGCCGCCTCGACCGCGGTCTCGGCGGCCGATTGCGCCAAAGCCGGCAGGCCGGCGCCGAGCACGGCGGCACTCGCTGCTGCCGCCAGAACGTTCTCGAGCTTCATTGCTTGTGCTCCCCTGATGCGCCGGCTGCCCTCAGCCGGCAAAGGCCTTGCCGTAGGCAGCGAGCTTCTGCTGCCAGCCGGCACGGTCGATGATCTCGCGATTGACGATGCCGCGTGGCACCCGGCCGTGCATCACCTCGAGCACGGCAGCCACGTCGGCCGCACCGATCCCGGCGAAGCACTCGTCGGTCCAGCAGAGCGCGTGCGGGGCCAAGAGCACATTGTCGAGCCGGGTGATGGGTTCGCCGGGTGGGGTGGGCTCGAGCTCGAAGACGTCGAGCCCGGCACCGGCGATCCGGCCATCCTTCAGCACCTCGTAGAGCGCTTTCTGGTCGACCACCGGGCCGCGTGCGGTGTTGATCAGGTAGGCCGTGGGCTTCATGAGATGCAGCCGCTCGGCATTGACGATGTGGCGGGTCGCCTCGTTCAAGGGGCAGCTGATCGAGAGAAAGTCGCTTTCCTCGAAGAGGGTCTCGAGATCGACTAGCTCGACGCCCAGGGTCGCGGCCACGGTCGGGTCGGCGAACGGGTCGTGGGCGATGAAGCGCATGTCGAGCGGCCTGGCGATCCTGAAGACCTCGGCGCCGATATTGCCGATGCCGAGCTGCCCCAGGGTCTTGCCGACCAGCCCGACACCCATGTGCTGCGAGCGTTCGGCCCAGCCCTCGGGGCCGCGGCGCACGAGACTGTCCTTGGTCTTGAGCTTGCCGGCCAGCGCCAGGATGAAGGTGAGGATGGCGACGGCGACCGGCCGGCGGACGCCGTCGGGGGTGGTGACCAGGGCGATGTCGTTCCTGGTGCAGGTCGCAACGTCCACCGTATCGAAGCCGACGCCGAAGCGGGCGACGACGGCGAGCCTGCCGCTCTTCGGGATGCTCGTGGCGCCGAAACGGGGGACGAGCAGGATCAGTGCATCGACATCCTCCATGGCCGCACCGGGGATCGCCCCGTCGACCGCATCGACGTAGCGGCAGTTGATGCGCGGATCGTTCTCGAGCGGCGTCAGATCGAACGACGGATAGGCGGGGCTGCCGTCGGCAAGCCGGAAATCGCCGCTGAGCGCTACTTCGAAGGTCGTCACCTCTCACCCCCCTATTTCTTCTTCGACTTCTTGGACGATTTGTCTTTTCCTTTTTTGGCGGGTTTTTCGCTTGCCGCAAAGCCCGATCTGATGCCGTCGATGCCCTGGCGGACGGCGTTCTGATAGAGCCAGACGTCGCCGTGGTAGATGATCAGGTCCCAGCCTTCATGCGCCAGGGCGACGCCGGACCCGATGTCGGCGACCATCCGGCCGAGGCCCTTCTTGTGCTTCTGGCCGGCCTTCAGCACCTTTTTCAGGGCGGAAGTATAGTCCGGGTGCTCGAACTGGGCGGGGATGCCCATGCTGCAGGTGAGGTCGAAATGGCCGACCCAGAGCACGTCGACGCCCTCGACCGCGGCGATCTCCTCGACATTGGCCACCCCGGCCACGGTCTCGATCAGGCAGACGAGCCGCGTCCGCCGGTTGGCGGCGGCGAGCGCCGCATCGACCGGCCCCATCTTGTAGCGGTCATTGGCGAGTGCGAGGGCGACGCCGCGCTTGCCCTTGGGCGTGTATTTCATCTTCTCGACGATGGCCCGGGCCTGATCGGCGGAGCCCACCATCGGCACGACAATGGCCTCGGCCCCGACATCCAGCGCCCGGGCGATGTGGTCATAGGAATCGGACGGTATTCGGACCATCGACGGCAGCCCCGCCGCCTCGAAGTAGCGCAGCGTGCGGTGCACCGTCTCGAACGAGTTGCCGCTGTGCTCCATGTCCAGGAACACGAACTCGGCTCCCGCCTCCTTCAGCATGTAGCCGATGCCGGGAACCGTGAAGTCGCCGACATAGTGGCCGAGCTTGAGCCCTTGCTGGTCGAAAAGGTCGCCGATATGGCCGTCCATCGTCAGCTCCCCGGCGTCCGCGTGGGCGGGTTGCAGATCTCGCGCACACTCTCCTTGATCGCCTCGGGTTCGAGGACGCGGAGCCAGTCGTCCTTCAGCAGCTTGGGCTTGGCCCGGTTGATCGCATAGATGGCACCGTCCGAGAACTGACCCGGGAAGTCCTCGAAAAGGATGCCCAACTCGATGCCGAGGTGGCCCAGCATGAAGTCCATGGCGGCCGCCTTCGGCACGCCCTTTTCGACCGCCCGGTCGGTGGCCTCTCTGAGGGCGGTGACCAGGGTCGCCCCGATCGTCTCGGAGAGCCCGGGCTCCAGGATCGCCATGCCCTCGACCGTCACCCGGTGGGCGCGGGTGACCGGCTGGTAGATCGTCTTGGCGACGTCCTCGCAGAGTGCGTAGTGCTCTTCCGGCCCCTGCATCAGGGCGCAGACGATGGCCTGGCGCGCCTTCACGCCGCCGAAATAGTCCTTCTGCGCCGCCTCGGTCGGCTCGTAGCGGAAGATCGAGGGGTGGCAGGGGTGGGTGACGAAATAGGTGATGTCGGCGCGTTCGGGCAGCTCGCCCGCCCAGGGGGCGGCGGCATCGAGCATGATGACCGCACAGCCGGGCTTCAACTGGTCGACGAAGGTGTGGGCGATCTTGCCGATCAGCGCATCGGGTACCGCCATCAGCACGACGTCGGCATCTTGCAAGGCGGTTGCCTGGTCGACGCACGCGGCGCCGGTGGCATCCTTCAGGCGCTGTCGGCCGGCTTCGCTGACCTCGACATGGGCCACCTCGTAGGGCGAGCCCTGCAGGTTGGTCGCGAGCCTGACCCCCATCTTCCCGCCCGCACCCAATAATGCCACCTTGGTCATGCTTGCTGCTCCTCGGTATGGGGCCGACCGCGCTCGATCAGCCCGAAGAAATCGATGGGTCCCATCTGGCCGCCCTTGAGCGCCACCTCGAGCCCGTCGAGGCGGGGATCGCCGCTCGAGGCGCGGCTGATCGCACAGGCCGGGGCGAGCTCGACCTCGGCCTCGAGGGCGGTGATCTCGAGCCCGGCCAAGGCGTGGCCCGAGGTGTCGCCGCCGGCGATCGCCACCCGGCGGATCTCGGCTGTGGTGACCAGGGCCCCGAGGATGGCCCCGAGCCCGTGGCCGATCCGGGCGTTGACCGTCTCGGCGTCGGCGCCGGCGGTGGCGATGGCGTCCGCCAGGCCCTGCACGGAGGGGTCGTCCGGGCCGTCCGCGGTGAAGACCAGCGGGCACATGCCGGCCTCGAGCACGATGCGTGCCTCCTCGATCGCGGCATCGAGGGCATAGCGCCAACGGGTCGCGTCGACCGCCGCTGCGGCATCGAGGCGGATCGCGGCAAAGCCGTTCGCACGCGCCCAGGCGATCTGACCTGCGGTCACCGGCGAGCAGGAGCCGGAGACGGCGGCGATGCGGCGGTGGTCGGCGCTGCGCCGCGGTGGGGCGTCGCCGAGGAGCCCCGTCTCGCGCCAATGGGCGATCAGCGCGTACTCCACACCCTGGCTGCCGACGCAGAACAGGCGCTCGCCGCGGTGCTCCCAGACGAGGCGACCGGCCGCCGCCAGGCTCGCGTCGTCGATCACGTCGAGAGCGATGATCTCGGCACCATCGGCGAGCTCGCGGTCGAGTGCCGCGTCGCCACGGCCCCGGGTCAGGGCAAGATAGTCGACGAGGCCGATCTTGCGGCGGGTCTGCTCGGCCAGATGAAGACGGACGTCCGCCTCGTGCATCGGCGTTATGGGGTGGCGCGACATGGTGGGGTGGCGATCGAGACGAAAGCCCACGCCGTCGACCGTGGCGAAGAGGTTACCGAAGAGCTGGTAGCGGTTGATCGCGGGCGCGGCAACCAGCAGCGGGTGCCAGGCGCCGCCGAGGATCGGGGCGGCGAGATCGATCGCCTTGCCGATCGAGCCCACATGCGGGGCGGAATCGAAGGTCGAGCAGACCTTGTAGTGGGTCAGGGTGGCATTCATCCCGGCCAGGCCCTCGAACAGCGGCGGCAGCTCGCGCTCCATCCAGGCCGCGCTTTTCGACCGGGCGATACCGGCGATGCCGATGGCCCGGCAATGGGCGAAGCGGGCAAGCTCGTCCGGGCTCGGCCGCCCGGTGAAGAGCACGGTCGGCAGGCCGGCGAAGGCCAGCACCTCCATGACCGCCGAGGAGCCGGTGAAATCGTCGCCGTAGAAGGCGACGAGCCGGCCCGCTGGAAGACCGCTCACGGCCCGTAGACCGCAAGGGCCGCACGAAGCTCGGCGAAGCGTTCGGCGAAGTCCTCGAGCGTGGCGCCCGCCACCGCCGCCTCCCAGGCTTGGCGCAAGCTCCTGACCCCGGCGGCGATGCCGTCCGGGTGGCCCATGATCCCGCCGCCGGCGGCGAAGATGAGATCGGTCGTGCCGATCGCCTCGAAGGTGTCGACGGCCTGGGCTGCCGACTGGCCCGAGCTGAAGACCGGCATCACGGTGCAGGGCTTGGTCTCCCACATCGGCGTGAGCAGGCTGCGCGCCGCCTCGATCACGCTCGCGTCGGGCTCGCAGAACTTGTTGCGCAAGCCGTTGACGTGCATGTGGTCGGCGCCGGCGAGGCGCCAGAGCTTCGCCCAGGCGGGGTAGGACCAGCCCAAGAGCGGGTGACGGGAGAGGTAGCCCCAGCCGTTGCGATGCGCGTGGATCGGCAGCTCCGAATGGCGGCGGAGCTCCAGCATGCCGACGAGGCCGACCGAGTTGAGGCTCGCCATCACACACGTGCCGCCGAGCTCGCGCACGAGATCGTGGCGACGCTTCATCTGGTCGAGTTCGCCCGTCAGGTTGAAGGCGACCATGACCTTGCGGCCGAGCCGGTCGGCGTGGCGGTCGATGACGGCCATGACCGCCCGGGCGCGCTCTTCGAACGGGCAGTGCGGCCCGTCGGCCTGCAGTTCGTCGTCCTTGATGAAGTCGATCCCGCCGTCGCACAGGGCCTCGACCAGCTCGGCCGTGGCCGCGGGCGTAAGACCGACCGACGGCTTGATGATGGTGCCGATCAGCGGGCCCTTGTCGACGCCGGTGAGGTGTCGGGTCCCCTCGATGCCGAAGGCGGGGCCGGGATAGGCACGGGCGAAGGATTCGGGCAGCTCGATGTCGAGGATCTTCAGACCCGAGAACTGTTGGAGCTCGAAGAGGTTGCCGGCGACCGTGGCGACCAGATTGGGAAGCGACGGCCCCAGATTCTCGAGCGGCCAGGAGAGCTCGACCAGGGCACGGCGGTAGACCGGGCCCGCCTTGGCCCCGGGCAGGCTGGGCTCGGTCACCTCTTCGATGACGTCCAGGCTTTCGAGCCGAGCCCCGAAGCGCTGCTTGAGCTCGGGCGTCTCACCGGGGAGGGCGATGAACGTGCCGGACGACTGCTCGCCGGCCATGACCTCGACGGCAGCGCGCGGGTCGTCGGCGGTCTCGATCAGGTAGCGGGCGTGGATGCGCCCCTCGGGGTCATTGGCGCTCATGCTTCCGGCACCACCGGCTGGCCGCTGCTCGCCGAGGCATAGGCTGCCTCGACCAGCGCAAACGTCTGGAGGTTGTCGCGGCCCGAGGTCTGGAACTCGTTGCCGGAGCGCAGGCAGTCGATGAAATGCGCCTGGGTGTTGAGCACCGATTCCTGCACCAGCGCCCATTGCGGGTCGGCCCAGCTCGGCACCTTGGGCGCCACCTCGCGGATCTCGACCTTGCCCTGCCGGTGCAGTTCCAGGCGGAAGTCGCGCTGGAGATGCAGCGTGCCGGCCGTGCCCTCCACCTCGATCAGGGTCTGCGGGAAGGGGTCCGGGTCGATCCGGTTGGTGTAGGTGCAGGTGACGGCCGAGACCGCCCCCGAGCGGTGCGCGAGCGACATCGTGGCCTGGGCTTCGCCTCTTGCACCCGGCATGGTCTTCTGCGTTCGGGCGTAGATGTCCCGCACGTCGCCGAGGAGGAAGCGGGCGACGTCGAGGACGTGGATGCCGAGATCGAGAATGATGAAGCGCTCGACCTCGGCGAGATAAGGCTGGCCCGCGACCACGTCGTAGCCGGTGCGCCAGGCGATATGCGCGAAGAAGGGCTCACCGATCGCGCCCATCGCCTGTTTCAGCTCGATCAGCGGCGTCTGGAAGCGGAAGTTTTCGTGCACCATGATGCGGATGCCGGCGGCTTCCGCGGTGGCGAGGATGCGCTTCACGCCGGCGATGTCGGGGGCGAAGGGTTTTTGGCAGATGACGTGGGCGCCGGCCCTTGCCGCCTTCTCCACCAATGCCTCGTGCGTCTCCATCGTGGTTGCGAGGTCGACGAAGTCGAGCCGCTGGTCCGCCAGCATCATGTCGACATCGGTGTAGGGCTCGGCCCCGGTGAGCGCCGCCGCGGCTTCGGCCTTGGCCGGGTCGAGATCGCAGACGGCGGCAAGATCGACGCCCTCGACATCGCCCCAGGCCTGGAGGTGGTTCTGGGCGAAGAAGCCGCAGCCGATGACCGCTCCCCTCACAGCGCCCTCCCGGTCTCGGCCGATTCGTAGGCCTTGAAGACGAGGTCCAGTGTTTCGAGGTTGTCGGCACCCGAGGTGGCGGGCTCGCGGCCGGACGTCAGGCAATCGAGCCAGTGCCGCTGGATGTTGACGACGCTTTCCTGGATGTTGTGCCAGGGCTTGGCCCCGAAGGCGGGCACCTCGGGCTCGACGTCCGCCTCGCGCTGCCAGCCGGGCCCCGAGACCCGAAGTCGGTAGCCCTGGAAGAGCTCGACCGTGCCTTCGGTGCCTTCGATCCTGACCAGGGTCTGCGGGAAGGGGTCGGGTTGGAGCCTCGTCGCGAACGAGAAGTCGACGAGGCTGACCGCCCCACTCTCGTGGTCGAGGACGATGGTGACGCAATCCTCGCCCCTGACCTCGCGATTGATCCGCTGGCTGCGGCAGTGCACGCGGGTGGCCTCGCCGAGAAAATAGCGGGCGACATCCAAGAGGTGGATGCCGAGGTCCTGGATGGCCAGCCGGGGCTCGGTCTTCAGGTAGGGCTGACGGGTGTAGATGTCGTGGCTGTGGCGGAACTGGAGGCGGGCGTAGGTGGGATCGCCGATTTCGCCTGCCGCCAGCACGTCCTTGATCGCCATCAGCGGCGACTGCCAGCGGAAGTTCTCGTGGACCATCAAGGGCACGCCGGTCTCGGCACAGGCCGCGACCATGGCCGCGGCATCGGCCCGGTCGAGGGCGAAGGGCTTCTGGCAGATGACGGGCAACCGATGGCTGGCGGCGAGTTCGACCAGCGGCCGGTGGCTCTCGACGGTCGTGACGATGTCGACGAAATCGAGCACCTCGGCCGCCAGCATCTCGGCCGCGTCGGTGTAGCTCCGGGCGCCGTTCCACCTGGCCTTGGCCGGGTCGCGATCGCACACCGCCACGATCTCGACCCCGTCGAGCAGCTGCCAGGCGGCCAGATGGTTGGCGGCGAAGAAGCCGCAGCCGATGACTGCGCCTTTCAGCATGGGACGGCTGTTCCCAAAATCATTCGTGCCTCCCCGAATCTTGTCTTGTCATTAGACCAGCCCGGCCACGTCAGCAAGTCGCGAGGCGATCGGCTGCTAGCCGGCGCGCCAGCCTTGTTCGCAGGCCATTGCCACGGCGAAGCGCCAGCCGTCGTCGGTGCGGCGCATGACGTAGTGACCGTCGACCGTCTCGAGCAGCGATCCGTCACCATTCAGGCGGCGGACATCGAGCGCATCCACGACGGCGAGGCTGTCGCCGCAGGCGAGCGCCTGCACCGGGCCGATGGTCATGCGACTGAAGCCGGCAGCGTCGAGCTCGGCGAACAACCGCTCCAGCAGTGCGACGACAGCCGTGCGGTCGGGCAGGGCCACCGCACTACGGTCGGTAATGAACATCGCAGGTTCGGCGAAGCAGGCAGCGACGCCCGTGAGGTCACGACCGTTCCAGCAGCGCAGATAGCGATGGAACAACGCCTCGGCTTCGATCTGCATGGGCGTCATCGCCGGAGTCCTTTCACTCGATCGAAGTGGCAGATCGCAGTCGCGAGGTCCTGCCGTCAAGTTTCCTCGACCCGGATGGTTCGCCGGTTCATGGCATCCAGGATGCGGGTGCGCTGGCTGTCGACGAGGACGGCGAGGAAGATGATCGCGGCGGTGACCAGCGGGTAGATGTAGGGGTTGGCGTTGGTCATCACGAGGCCGTTCCCGACGGTCTGGATGAGGATCGCGCCGAAGACGGTGCCGACCACGGTACCGCGGCCGCCGAACAGGCTGGTGCCGCCGAGGACGGCGGCGGCGATGACCGGGAACTCCTTCTGGAAGCCGAAGGTCGAAGAGGCAGCAGCCACCTGGGCGATCGAGACGAGGCCACCGAGGGCCGCACAGAGCCCGGCGATGCAGTAGACGGCAAAAAGGACCAGCGGGACGTTGATACCGGCCTTCTGGGCGGCCACGGGATCCTGGCCCACCGCATAGACCTGTCGGCCGAACGGGGTCTCGCGCAGCACCAGCCAGGCGGCGAAGAAGACGCCGGCGAACATCCAGATCGCCCAGGGCACGCCGAAATAGCTCGTCCGGCCGAGGCTCATCACCGCGTCGGAGGCGAAGACCATGCGGGTGTCGGTCATGAAGAGCGCCACGCCGCGCAGGATGAACAGCATGGCCAGCGTGATGATGAAGGGGTGCAGGCCTCTGAGCTGGACGACGAAGAAGCCGTTCACGGCACCGAGCAGAAGGCCGAGCAGGGCAACGAGCGGGAAGGAGACGACGATCGGCAGGTCGCCGAGAAAAAGGGCGAGAATCGCGACGCCGACATACATCACCGCCCCCACCGAGAGGTCGATGCCGGCGGTGAGCAGCACGAAGGTCATGCCGATCGCCATGATCGCGATGTGCGAGCTCTGCGTCACGATATTGGTGAAATTGGCGACGGTCAGGAAGCGGTCGGAGAGGCTGCCGAAGATCACCAGCACGACCGCGAAGGCGATGAGCGGCGCGTTCTGCAGCACCAGCAGGCCGAGCCGGCGGCGACCGCTGTCGACCGCCATCAGAGCATCGCCTCGAGGCTGCCGGCCATGGCGCTCTCCAAAATCCGCTCGCTGTCGAAGTCGTGGCGGTCGTGCGATCCGGTGATCTCGCCCCGGTGCATGACGATGATCCGATCGCACATCCCGATCAGCTCCTCCATCTCGGAGGAGATGAACAGGACCGCCGTGCCTTCGGCGACGAGCTGGTTGATGATCTTGTAGACCTCGAACTTGGCACCGACGTCGATGCCGCGGGTCGGCTCGTCGAGGATGAAGACCTTGGGCTCGCGCAGCAGCCACTTGGCGATCACCACCTTTTGCTGGTTACCGCCGGAGAGGTTCTTGACCAGCGTGCCGCGATAGTCGGTCGTGTTGATCTGCACCCGGCGGCTGACCGCGGCGACTTCGGCATCCAGCCTGGTCTTGCCGATCCAGCCGAACAGCGAGGTGGCGTAGGCGCGGAGCGAGGGCAGGGCTGCGTTGTCGGCGATCGAGGCCTCCATCATCAGCCCCTCGCCACGCCGGTCCTCGGTCAGGAACGCCATGCCACGGGCCATGCAGTGCTCGGGCGTGACCTCGTCGACGGGCTGGCCATCGACGACGATCTCGCCCTCGGCATAGGGGTCGAGGCCGAAGAGGATGCGGGCGAGCTCGGAGCGGCCGGCACCCATCAGCCCGGCGACACCCAAGACCTCGCCCCGGTGCACCGTGAAGCCGACATCCTTGATCACGCCGGGCTGGGTCAGGCCCCGGACCTCGAGCGCCGGGACGCTGGTGGGCGCGGTGTCACGCGTCGGGAACAGGTTCTCGATCTTGCGGCCGACCATCAGCCGGATGAGCGAATCGATGCTCTGCCGAGCCCGGGGACCGCCACCGACCAGATGGCCGTCGCGCAGGACCTGGACGGTGTCGCAGATGCGGAGCACGTCACCCAGGATGTGGCTGATGTAGATGAGCGCTATGCCCTGTGCCTGCAGGCGCTCCATGATGGCGAAGAGCTTCTCGGTCTCGCGTCGGGTCAAGGAAGTGGTCGGCTCGTCGAAGATGATGATCCGGGCATCGAAGCTCAGCGACTTGGCGATCTCGACCAGCTGCCGCTCGCCCTGGCTGAGTTTGGCGACCGGCGTCGAGGGCGGGTAGCGGACGTCGACCATTTCCAGAAGCTCGGTCGTCCGCCGGCCGATCGTGCCGCGGTCGATCAGCGGCAGCCGGCCGAAGCGGCGCGGGAAGCCGGTGATGAAGAGGTTCTCCTCGATGCTCAGGTTCTCGAAGAGGTTGAGCTCCTGGTGGATGAAGGCGAGCCCCGCATCCTGGGCATCGCGCGGGCCGGCCGGGCGATAGGGCCGGCCGGCCAGCGTGATGGTGCCGGCATCGGGCCGGTGAATGCCGCCCAGGATGTTCATCGTCGTCGATTTGCCCGAGCCGTTTTCGCCGACCAGGCCCAGCACCTCGCCCGCATGGAGCGTAAAGCCCACGCGGTGCAGCACCTCGACACCGAAGAAGCTCTTGGAGAGCCCCTCGATGCGCAGGATCTCCTCGCCCGGCACGGCTCAGCCCCGAAGCATGATGCGCTGGCGCATCGCGTCGATCACGGCGGCAAAAAGGATCACGGCACCCTTCACGGCGAAGACGACGAACAGCGACATGCCGAGCAGCTTGAGGCTGGTGTCGATGACGACGAGGAAGAAGACCCCGCCCACCGTCCAGACGATCTTGCCCTTGCCGCCGGCGAGGCTGGTGCCGCCGATGACGACGGCGGCGATGATGTCGAGCAGGATGCGCTGGCCGAGCACCGGGGTCCCGGTCTCGAGGCGCCCGGTATAGAGGATGGACGCGATCGCGGCACAGACACCCGAGATGGCGAAGGCCCAGAGGATCGCGGTGCCGACCGGGACACCCGAGACCTCGGCCGCCTTCCTGTTGATGCCGATGGCGTAGAGCCAGCGGCCGAAGACGGTATGGGTGAGCAGGAGGTGAGCGGCGATGCCGACGGCCAGCGCCACCCAGAGTGCGTTGGGGACGCCCGAGATGCTGCCCTGGCCGATCGCGACGAAGCTCCGCGGCAGGCCGGCGATGCTGCTCGTCTCGCTGTGCCCGGTGGTGTACCAGATGGCGGCACCGGAAAGGAACATGAGGCCGCTCAGCGTGACGATGATCGGTGGCATGCCGAGCCGGGTCACGGCCCAACCGTTGAACCAGCCGACCAGGCCGCCGACCAGGAGGAAGGTGAGGATGCCGGCCGGGACGGCGAGGATGGAGTTGCCGAGATAGCCGCCGTCGGCGGTCATCACGGAAGCGCCCATGACGCTCGCCATGGCGATGATGCTGGTGACCGAGAGGTCGATGCCGGCGACGATCAAGACGAAGGTCTGACCGATGGCGACCACCAAGAGCGGCAGCATGTCGGTCAGCATGTTGTAGAGCGAACTCGGGGTCGCGATCTCCGGCACGATCGGCCAGACCGCGAGGAAATAGGCGAGCGTCAGGTAGAAGACGAGGTATTCCGACAGGATCAGTCGCTCGAGCCAGGCTGGCATGCCCGGCCGGGCGCCGGCCGTCGCCGGCTTGGCCGCGGACGTTCTCAGCATGCAGCCTCCGGGCGTCGGATCATCGTCTGGGTCAACCTCTCCGGGAAGGAGATGTGGGGAGGATGATCCTCCCCACGCCCCACCGGTCCTTTGCGGCGTCGCATGTGCCGAGCGGCGGCGCCGAGTATCGAGGGGGCGCGGGGGAAATCATTTCCCCCACAATTCTCTCTAACCCTGCTGCTGCTGCCAGACGACGTAGCCCCACATCTCGTCGCGGACCTCTTCGAGGTTGCCCTGGTGGATGACGAAGCCCGGATCGAGCAGCAGCTTGTCAGGCTTGTCGCCGGCCCACATTTCCTCGAAGGCACCGAATGCCATCTCGACCTCGAGGAAGAGGTTCTGCACGCCGTCGGCATCGAGATAGCCGTCGAGCAGCAGCTGATAGGCGGTGGCGTCGCCGTCGAACCCGGCGAACAGCACATGGCCTTCCTCGCCGCGCTTGTGCCACTTGCCGGCGATCTTCAGCGCCTGCTCGATCTGCGGGAAGAGGAAGTCCGAGGAGGTGACGAGGAAGTTGATGTCGGGGTTGGCCTGGAGCGCATTGGTGAGGCCGGCGAAGGCCTTGTCGGCGTTCCACTCGGTCGAGACGCGGGCCACCACCTCGACGAGGTCGGGATGCTGGTCGACGATGTCGAAGAAGCCGTCGCGGCGCTGGATGGCGTTGATGTCGCCGAGATCGCCGATCAGGATGCAGGCCTTGTAGGTGCCGCCAAGAGTCTTGGCCTCGTCGACCAGGAACTGCACGGTGTCCGCCATGATCTTGCGATTGTCGGCCTGGATGGCGACCGAATAGGCGTCGCTCTCGGCCGGCGGACGGTTGAAATGGACCATCGGGATGCCCGCCTCGTTGGCGGCACGGATCGCCGGGATCACCGCGTTGGCGTCGGTCTGGATGATCAGGATGCCGTCGACCTCGCGCTCGATCATCGCGCGCACCTGCTCGAACTGCCGGTTGTCGTCGAAATCCGAGATGGCCTCGAGGGTCTCCCAGCCGCGCTCGGCCGCCTCCTCGCGCATGATCTCGATGCCCGAGACCCAAAACGGCGAGACCAGGCTGTCGAAGAGCAGGGCCACGGTCTTGCCTTCCTGTGCCTTGACCATGATCGGCAGGCCGGCAGTGCCGGCCGCCAGAAGGGCACCGACAGTGAACGAACGGCGGGAAACCCGCGGGGTCAGCTTGGACATGTCGCCTCCCATGGCGGTCCGGCATGATCGCTCGGACATTTGCTTAGTGATCTGCTGATTATACCAATCCACCTTGCGGTTCAAGAGGCCGTCTGCCGTTTCAGGCGGCGGCGAAGAGGACGGCGTGGGCACCGAGTTCGATGGTCGGGCCCAGCAAGGCGGGCTCCCCGGCGAGCCATGTCGGATCTGCGGCGGCATCGACGGCGGTGGCATCGAGCAGCCTGCCGCCGAGGCTGCCGGCGACCGCGACGCGCGCCGGTTCGGCCGTCAGGTTGGCGATCAGCAGGCTGGTCCTTCCGTCGCGGCGCCAGGCGAGCCCGGCGAGCTGCTCGCCGGTCAGCTCGAGCGGCAGAAGTTCGCCGCCACTCGCTCGGCAGAGGGCGGCCATCACATGGAACACGGGCCGGACCCTGCCGTTCTCGGCGAGCACGCCGGACGGGCCGGCCAGGTGGTTGAGGGCCAGCGTGGCAACACCGCCGGTGCGCGCCACTGCCGCCGCGTAGCCGACGGTCCAGGCCGCGGCGTAGAGGCCGCGCTGGCGCGGGTCGTCTTCGGCCATGGCGACGCGCACATGGTCGGGGTTGGCGGCGGTCGCTGTCCCATAGGGATTGTGGCGCATGGCGATCGCCGAGGGGCCGAGATGCACGGTCTTGCCCGGTGCCATCGCGGCCATGCTGTCGATCACCGCCGGCAGCGCCTCGTGTGTTTCCATGACCGAGCGGTCGTCGGCGGCGTGGACGATGGGCGAAGTGGTGCAGGAAATGGCGTCGATGGTGGCGGCCGGCGGGCGCTTGCGGTTGAGCTCGGTGAAGTAGCTGGCCATGCCGCCGACCACCGTAGCCGTCGGGAAGCTGCGGCGGACCTGGTTGTAGATGTGCCCGAGATCGGAGACGTCGGGCCAGGGACCGACCGGCTGGATACTCTTCAGATAGGGTCGCGGACAGGCGAGCAGGCGAGCGGGGGCGAGGCCGGCCTTGGCGCAGGCGGCGGCGGCCGTATCGAGGACCTCGGCCGGCGGCCGGCCTTCGGGCAGGATCAGCTCGAGCTGCACCTCGGCGCCGAGGGCGGCGGCGAGTGATGCATAGTCCCCGAGCGTCTCGGCGAGGTCGGGCGCATCGGCCTCGACATAGGCGGCGACGAAGGCCGGCCCCAGTTCGGCGAGCGTGCCGCCGGCGGCCGCAGCAGCGGTGCGATCGGCCGGCATCAGCCCGAGACCCACTTGCGGCAGGCGGCCGGTCGTGCCCTCGCCCAGGGTGAGTGTCGCCGGCCCGGCGGTAGCGTCGCCGGCCGCTCGTGGCGTGCCCTCGAAGGTCAGCGTCACCCGCTGGTTCACCGTCGCACTCGCGGCGATCTCGTAGGGCCAGGGGTCCAAAAGCGAGCCGACATAGGTCTTGTACGAGGCGTCGGTCCAGTTCCGCTGGTCCTCCATCTCGTAGATGGTCTCGGGATCGTGCGGGAAGGCCGCTTCCATCCGGCAGGTGACGAAGAGACCGTCCGCCACCTCGTGGCGAAGAGCGCGGATGTCGAAGATCGGCTGACCGGGACTGATCAGCTGCGGAAACGTCGTTTCCGACATGCTGCCGTCTTTGTGCGTGACCGTCACGGGCTTGCCGGCGGTGTCGCGGATCGGATGCAGCACGACAAAGCCCGTGCGGTTGGTCATGAAGGTCGAAAGCGCTTCGGCCTCGGCTGCCACCTCGAGCGTGCCGTCGCTGCGGCCCGAGACGGTCAGCGTGTAGCGGTAGTGGATCTCGTCCTGCCGGACTTCGCCCTCGAGCACCGCCTCGAACGCCTCGGGGCTCTCGTCGAGCGAGACCAGGTCGAGGGTGGCGGGCGGGGTGCGCCAGCTCGCATCGCGAACCAGATAATCGATGCCGCGGATCGCCTCGAAGCCGGAGTGGCGGACGTAACGGATCGCCCCGTTCTCCAGCTCGAGGCTCAAGGGGCCGGCCGCGAGCCGCTGCACCTCGGGCCGTGGTTGGGTGGTGCCGTAGAGGGCGATGGCCTCGCGCGTCGTCATCCGTTCCTCCCGCTCGTCGCTGTTGCTCAGCGCTGCCGCTCGTATTGCCGGTAGAGCTCGTTGGCCCGGGCGATATGGTCGTGCATCGCGGCTGCCGCTGCCGCTTCGTCGCCTTCGGCGATCGCCTCGAAGATCCGCGTGTGCTCGGCGATGGTGAGGTCTTCCGTGCCCGGCAGGCGGACGAGGTCGATGTAGTAGGCACCGAGCCAGTCGAACATCGCCTCGATGATCGCCGGGAAGATCGGATTGCCGGTCATCGTCGCGATCTCGCGATGGAATGCCATGTCGCGCGGCAGGAAGTCCGCCAGATCGTGCCGTGCTCGCCGATGCGCCTCGAGGCGTTCGCGCAACCGCGCCACGGCTTCGGGCGCGGCATTGGCGGCGGCGCGCCGGGCGAGCCCGGTCTCGAGGAACAGCCGCGCATCCTTGAGGTGGGCGAGCGTGCCGGGCTCGACCGCGAGCAGGTGCCGGGCCGAGCTCGCGATCTGCTCGATCATGCTGCCGGCGGTCGGCATCACCACGCGCGCCCGCTCGCCGTGGCTGATGCTGACGATTCCGTCGCGCTCGAGCGCCTGCAGCGCTTCGCGGACCGCCGGCCGGCCGACCCCGTAGACGGTCATCAGTTCGCGCTCGGACGGCAGCTGGTCGCCGGGACGGAACTCGCCCGCGCGAATCCGCGCGATCAGCCGGTCGAGGACCTCCTGGAACAGCTTGCGACGCTGGATCGGCGTTATCGTTGTCATGGCTGATCGTTCCCCGTCGTCACATCATGACACGAGTGGCGCGTCGCTGCCAAGTGCCCTCGACGCGCGGTGCCGGTGGCGGGGCGTCATCGGCGACGACTCTCGCCGGACCGACCACGGTGGCCGACCGCGGCCGGGCCTTCGCTCAGGGGGTCGGCGCGTCAGGGCGGAGCAGGCCCTCCTGCTCGAGCTCGGCCCAGAGTGCCGCGGGGATGGGGAGGGCGAAGGTCTCGATGTTCTGGTCGATCTCGGTGACCGACCGGGCACCGGGGATGACGGTCGCCACCTGCGGGTGGCCGAGTGGGAACTGCAAGGCCGCGGCCTTGAGCGGCACGCCGTGGCGGTTACAGACGGCCTCGAGCCGCGCCACCCGCTCCATGACCTCCGGGGGGGCGTCCTGGTAGTTGTACTTGGCGCCCTTGACCGCGCCCGAAGCCAGGATGCCCGAGTTGTAGGGGCCGCCGATGATCAGCGAGATGTTGCGCTCGACGCACTGCGGCAGCAGCTCGTCGAGCGCTTCCTGCTCCAGCAGCGTGTAGCGGCCGGCGAGCAGAAAGCAGTCGAAATCGCCCGCCCGCATGAGGTCGAGGGTGGCCGGTATCTCGTTGATGCCGGCGCCGATCGCCTTGACCGTGCCGGAATCGCGCAGCTCGCGCATCGCCTTGTAGCCGGAGTCCATGAGCTCCTTGAACCTCGCCCGGTAGGCTTCCTCGCTGCCGTGCGTCCAGACGTCGATATCGTGGATCAGCAGCACGTCGATGCGGTGGGTGGCGAGGCGCTGCAGGCTGTCCTCGACCGAGCGCATCACCCCGTCATAGCTGTAGTCGAAGATGTACTGCATCGGATGCGCGTCGACGAAGGGGCCGGCGTCGATGCCGAGGGCGGGGTCCTTCGCCTTCAGCAGCCGGCCGATCTTGGTGGACAGCACCCAGGAGTCGCGCGGCAGCGATCGCATGATGTGGCCGATGCGGTGCTCCGCCATGCCGAGGCCGTAGAAGGGTGCGGTATCGACGAAGCGGATGCCGGCATTGTAGGCGGCGAGCAGCGTGGCCTGCGCGTCCTCGTCGGAGCATTTGCGGTAGAGGTTGCCGAGCGGCACGGCGCCGAAGCCGTGCACGTTGACCTCGAGCCCCGAGCCGCCGAGCGGGCGACGCTCCGTCGTGTCCATGGTTGCTCCTCCCCGTTCGTCGCGGGCCGGCCGGCCCTGGCGCCGGCTCTCGGGCGCCGTCTTCGGCTGCAGCAGCCCCGAGCGTCCGGCCCGCTCTTCGTTTGCGGTCGACGCCCGCCCTTCTCCTACGTCGGCGGGCGAGTGGTCAATCATCATGCCGGCGTTCGATGCTCGTCGGCTCTTCGTCCACGGGCCAGCAGGACGCGCTGGGCCTCGGCTGCAACACCGTGGTAGCGTTCCGCATCGTTCGGTTCCGTGCAGGGGCGACTCGCGCATGACCGAGCCGTCATCGGCACCGCCTCGGTTGCGTCTCGGCCGCATCGGATGCGTGTGGTCGCTGCCTGCAGCCCCGCCGTGCCGGGCTCGCGGCAGTTGCGGCGCCGGTGTGGTGCAACAGTCGTCGAAGGGAGAGGCCAGCGATGGCAAACAAGCGGATCATGTTCACCGGCGGCAGCGGCAAGGCCGGCAAGCACGTCGTCCAGTATCTGGTCCAGCACGGCTACCAGGTCTTGAACCTCGACCTTGCCCCGCTCGACAATCCGCAGGTTCGGACGCTGAAGACCGACATCACCGATTCCGGCCAGGTCTTCATGGCCCTTGCCAGCTATATGGGCCTGCACGAGTTCGACCTGTCGCTGCGGCCGCAACCGGTCGATGCCGTGGTCCACTTCGCCGCAATCCCGCGGATCATGCTGACCCCGGACAACGAGCTCTTCCGGGTCAACACCATCGGCACCTACAACGTGATCGAGGCGGCGGTGACCCTCGGCATCAGGAAAATCATCATCGCCTCGAGCGAGACGACCTATGGGCTCGTCTTCAACTACGAGCCGCGCGATCCGGCCTACTTCCCGCTCGACGAGGCTTACGATGTCGATCCGCCCGATTCCTACGCGCTCTCCAAGGTGTGCAACGAAAAGACGGCGCGCAGCTTCCAGACCAGGAGTGGCTTCGACATCTACGCCATTCGCATCGGCAACGTGATCGAGCCGCACGAATACGCCGAATGGGGCAGGTATTTCGCCGATCCGGGCTTGAAGAAGCGGATCGCCTGGAGCTACATCGACGCCCGCGATCTCGGCCAGTTGACCAGGCTCCTGATCGAGCAGGACGGGCTGGGCTTCGAGGTGTTCAATGCCGCCAATGACGAGACGGCCTCGGATCTGCCGACCCGCGAGCTGCTCCGGCGCTTCTATCCGAAGGTGCCCCTGAAGGTGGACGATCTCGGCGAGTACGAGACGCTGCTCGCCAACCGCAAGGCCAAGCGCCTGCTGGGCTTCGCCCCCGAGCATGCCTGGCGACGATACTATCCGGGCTGATCGAGCCGCGGCCCGCCGCCGGGTCGGTGCTGCGTGACCAGCGTTGCCAGCTGTGCCGGCAGGGCACCGGTTTCCTCGCGGAGAAAGGCGAGCAGGCGGTGCTCGGCCTCGCTCACCCGAGCGTTGCGGCCGATGCGCTCGGCCAGCCAGTGCGCTTCGGCGGCGTCGATGCGGTCCGGGCTGAGCGTGCCGGTCGCGAGTGCCTCCAGCCCCGGCGCCGGAGCGGCCTCGCGCCGCACGATGGAAGCGACGGCGCTGCGGAAGAACGATCCCACACCGACGTGCAGCGGCCGGCTCTCGTCCAGCCAGGCCTCACGGCGCAGCACCTCGGCGGCCGCGGGTGGCAGACGCCCGCCGGGCGACAGGATGTGGTTGGCGACGGCCCGCGCGAACAAATCGGCGAAGGCGGGGTCGTTGGGCGCATCGATCGTCGCTTCGGCAATGCCGAAGAGAACTTCCGCCTCGGCGCGCGTGACCTGGCCGAAGCCCTCGCTGGAGGCGACGTAGAGCACCCGGCGCAGCGCCTCGACATCGGCCCTGGTGACGCGCCCCGGTGCGTGGCACTCACCGGTGACGTTGCCGCCCTGGCCGGTCAGCACGACCTGCGCCACGACGCCGAGACCGAAGGCGGCGAGCCGATCGGGGACCGAGCGGGCACGCTCCATCACGGCGAGCAGCATGGCGAAAGCGCCGGGGCCGGGTAACATCGACGCGTCCGCCAGGCGCTCGATCAGCCAAGCGGCGTCCGCGTCGGCGATGTAGCCCGCCGGCCGCACCTGGTTGACCAGATGATCGCTCAGCGCTTCGACGAGCAGTTGCCGCCATTCCTTCGGCGCGTCGGGCCCCAGCGTCGCCTCGAGCTCGAGCAGGATGGTCGCCTCCGCGCGTGAGATCGTGTCGTCGGCATAGACGAGCCGGCGCAGGCTGCGGACCTCCGCCTCGCCGAGGCTTGCGGCGTGCTTCAGGTGCAGGGCGATGGAGTCGAGCGAGTCGTCACGAGCGAACGGGGCGGGTTGGATGCTCGTCGGTTGCATCACGGGCATGGACGGTCTCCGGCCGGAACGGGTCACGGCGCAGCCTAGCGGCACCGGCTTAACAAGCCGTTAGCGGCGCCCCGCTCGTGGCCCTTGCCTCGGCGGCTGCCGGATCGATCTTGGCTCTTGGCCTTGCGTCACCGGCCAGCCGAATGTCGCACCAGCCCAGGGTGAACCCGGCGGCGCGGCACCGGCCCTGAGCTTCTACCTCAGCGGGACAAGCGATGACACGATCCTATCTCCACCGTATCGCTCTCGGCGGCAGCTTGCTGGCGGGCTGGGCCGCAGCACTGCCGATGACCCCTGCCGCCGCCCAGGAGAGGGTGGCGGTCGACCTCGAACTCGTGCTCGCCGCCGACGGCTCGGGCTCGATCGACGCGGCGGAGATGGCATTGCAGCGCGACGGCTATGCCGCGGCCATCACGTCGTCCGAGATCCTGGACGCGATCATCCAAGGCTTCGACGGTCGCATCGCCGTCACCTATGTCGAGTGGGGCGGTGCCAGCTCACAGCACGTCATCGTGCCCTGGACCATCATCGACGGCCCCGAGAGTGCCGAAACCTTCGCCGACGCCCTGCGCACGGAGCCCAGGCAGGCCACCGGCTGGAACTCGATCAGCAACGCCATAGCGTTCAGCCAGGAGCTGATCGAGGACAACGCCATCGACGGCCATCGTCGGGTCATCGACATCTCGGCCGACAGCGGCAACTTCGGCGGGGTGCCGCTGCCGCTGGCACGGCAGAATGCGCTGCAGGCCGACATCACCATCAACGGCCTCGCCATTCTCTGCCGCGATCCGGACTGCTCCGGCCGGCCACGGCGGATGGACCTCGAGGCCTACTTCGCCCAGGAGGTGATCGGCGGCCCCGGCAGCTTCGTCGTCACCGTCGACGACGAGCGCAGCTTTCAGGATGCCGTGCGGCAAAAGCTGTTGCTGGAGATCGCCGGCGAGGAGCCGGCAACACGCGACACCGCAGCGCTGCCGGAAGAGCCGGCCCGCTGAAGGCGGGGCACCTGTCTGGCCATTGTGGGCAAACTGCCGGAACAACGCGGCGCCGAGGCTTACCCGAGTACCGGGTCGTCTTCGAAGAGCGCGCTGACGATGGCGTTGAAGCAGGTGTTCTCGGCCTCCTCCTGATCGCCCCAGTAGCGACTGTGCGCGCGAAAGCCGCCGAGGACGAGAACGCCGATCAGCGACAACGACTCGCTGCTCACGCCGGTGCGGAAGACATGGTTCAAGGGCTTGTGGCCGGGGCTGGTCGAGCCCGGGACCAGCGTCAGCTCGGTCGGCTCCGCGGCGTCGTCGTCGCGGAAGTTCGAGCCGAACACGTCGACCGGCGAATAGACGTTGAGCCAGCCGGCGGGTGCGCCGTCGAGCGCCTGCCGGCGCTCGCCATAGGCGGGCCAGATCGCGCGGACCGCGTCGAACGGGCAGCCGATGGTCACCAGCCCCTGGACCATCGCCAGCCGCGGCTCGGGTGCGGCACCCTGCGGAAACAGCGTGTCGAGGGCGATCAGCGAGCCGAAGCTGTTGCTGACGATGTCGATCCGCCGATAGCTGTCGCCGGCCTCGGCGATGTGCTCGACCAGATCGGTGAGCCGGCCGGTGAGGGCGGCGCGCTGGCGGCCCACCCGCAGATAGGCGAAGGCCGAGATGATGCTGGCACCGGCCTCTTCGAGCCTCGCCCGCATCGCCGGGATGGTGGCGCTGGCACCCAGCGCCAGGACCAGCAGGCCGCCGACGATCCGCGATAGCGTCGGCCACTCGGTGGTCACGCCGAGCCAGGCCCAGACGTCGACCTCGAAGAGCGTGTCGATGGCAACGACCAGGGCGAGGAACATGAGCCAGACATAGCCGACGAGGACGACCAGCCAAAAGGCCCCGAGGACGAGCTGCAGCTTCTCCATCGACGACTTGGCCCGGCCGTGCCGGTAGGTGCCGAGCGCCAGCATCACGCCGTTGATCACCACCCAGGTCGCCTCGAGCCAGCGGCGGAGCGCTGTCGCGTCGAGATGCGGGCGGAGCAGGGTCGGGGCGTAGTCCAGCTCGAAGAGGTCGACCGCCGGCACCTCGGTCTCGCCGTCGACGCGCACGATCGAGGCGCGGCGGACCTTGCCGGCCTGGCCGCGGTCGATCTCCTCGAGCCGCTCGTCGACGGTGAAGCGGGCGCCGGCCGAGGCGGCACGCCGGTCGAGCGCATAGGCGAGCCGTCGGGCAATGGCATCGATCGCCGTGTTGGCCGAGGCATGCAGGCCGGGCACCCAGATCATCGCAATGCGCGCTGGCGCTGCGGCATCCGCGGCCGGCTCGGGCCGGGCGCTTCGGGTCGGCTCGTCGGCCATGGTTCGGCCCTCCCTCCGGCTCGGTCGGCCCATCATGCCCGATTTCGCTGCCGGCTCAACCGAACCCGGCTCGAGGGGCAGATGCGATCAGCTCGGGCGGGAGGTTGGCCGGCGCGTAGCGCTGCTCGACACTGCCGGCTTCGCCCTCGACGACGACCGTCCGGCCGAGCCGTTGCCGCAGCGAATGATGGACGGCCTCGGGTGTTTCGACCAGCGGCCAGTGCCCGCCTTCCCGGCTCGCGGCACGGCGGGCAGCATTGCCGATCGGCCGGGGTGCCGGCCGGATGCCGGTCTTGGCGTGGAGGGCCCGCCATTTCTCGGTCATCGGGTCGTGCTGGGCGGCGGTGGCGAGACCGGCCGTCCACGCGCGCAGGTCCTCGATGTAGCCCGGGCGAAAACGCATGCCGGCGGCGGCCGCCCGCTCCGCCATCCACAAGAGCGGCAGGTTGCAGAGCCGTTCGGCCCGGGGGGTCGTCGTGTCGCCACCGCCGACGTCGATATGGCTGCCGGCGAACCAGACCTGCTCGACGCTCTGCCGCACCTGAAACGTCTGGCCGGTCTCGCCCTGCTTCAGCGCCGTGCCCGGCGCCGACGTCCAGAGTGTCGGGACGAAGAAGCCGCGGGTCTCGTCGATGGCCAGCGCCTGGGCTGCCGTCTCGACCTGGTCGCCGAGGCGCGTGTCGTGGAAGCCCTTGACCGGGCGTCGCACCCGATCACCGAGCTCGCCGAGCCAGCGGGCGACGTGCGCCCAGGGCGTGTCACGCACATCGGGTGCCTTGTCCTCGAGCTCGAAGGGCAGGCCCAAGGCCCCCACCGTATCGAAGACGCCGAGAAACCGCACCGGTAGCGGCCCCCCGATCTCCGGCCGGAACCAGCGCTCGAAGATGGTGTCGTCCTCGCCGGGTTCGTGGATGCGGTAGTAGACATACGCATCGACGATGGCGTCGGCCGATTCGAGCCGGCCCACCAGCCGCATGAAGCCGGCGAGCGAACGCACGGTGAAAGCACCGCGGGAGAAGCCCAAGAGAAACACCGCATCGCCCGGCTGGTAGTGCTCGCGGATGAAGCTGTAGGCCTGCCGCACGTTGGCCGAGAGGCCGACCCCGAAATTGCCGCCGACCTTGGCATCGAAGTCGCCGGCGGTGCCGACACCCGGATCGTAGAAGACGAGCTGTCGGTCGTCGGCGACGGCCGCATCGCTCAGCCAGTGAATATTCGTCTCGCTGGTGCGATCGTTCCAGGTGCCGTCACAGGCGACGACGAGCGTCTTGGCCATGGCTGGTCTCCAGGCAGAGAGGGCCGGCTAACGGTGCTGTTTCGCCAGCCGCTCGATCTGGGCGCGCAGTTTGTCCTGAAGGCTGCCGGAGAGGGTGCGGGCGGTGTCCTCCAGGGTTCGGGCGATCGCCTTCTCCTCGGCATCGCTGATCGACCCCTCGGCATGGCCGCTGCGTGCCGCCTCCTTCAGCTTGTCGAGGATGCCGAAGAGCGAGAGATCGGCGTCGAGGGTGATCTCGACACCCTTCTCCTCGTCGCCGATGGTGATCCGCTTGGCCCCGATCTCCTCCCAGAGCTGGTCGAACCGTTCGGTCGGGGTGGGGCTGCCGGGCTGTGGTTCGGGCATGGCGTGGTTCCTCTTGCCGCATGGTGGGATCGGCTCAGACGGCGATCCGATCGACGCTGAGCCCGTCGAGGCGGAGCTCGCCGAGCCTGACGCCTTCGACCGCGACCGGCGTGCCGACCCCCTGGATCTGCACCCCGGCGATCGAGGCCGTGGCACTGAGCTCGCTCAAGACCAGCTCGCCGATCTGCAGATGCAGCACCGGCGTGGCGACGAACACCGCCTTGAAGAGATCGCCGATCTTGAACACCGGTGCCTCGAAGGTCTCGGGCTGGATGTCCATGAGCGTCACCGGCTCGGGCGAGGCCACGTCCGGCACCTCGACCTCGGGCAGCTGGATGGTGCCGAGCCCGATATCCGGGAGCCGCAAGGGCTCTTCCGGCGCGAACCGCGCGATCGTCAGCTGCCGGCTGTCGGCGGCGGGCGCTGCGAAGCTCTCGATCTCGAGCGAGGCGAAATCGAGGCCGGCGATCTGGAATCCGTCGGACGGCAGCCGCGTGTCGTCGATCGCCAGCCCCTCGAAGGCTGCCGCACCCAGCGCCACCTCGGTCACCGGCAGGACGGTCGCCGCAACATCCGTCACGGTGGCGGCCGGGATGTCGAAGGCGATGTCGCGCAGCATCGGGATGCGGATGTCGTGCAGCGGGATCGGCTTCGCCTTCGAGCCCAGCGTCTTCACCCCGCTGTCGCTGCCGAACCACTTCAGATCGTAGCTCCAGTGCACCTCGAAGTGCAGCTCCAGGATGGCGCGGACGTTGCGCAGGATGGCCGAGCCGCAGGCGAGACGGGCTGCCAGGTCCTCGATCGTCACCTGCTCGATCGAGGCCTCGCCCACGGCGATCCGGTCGATGTGGACACGCTCGGCGCGGCCGCTCGTGCTGCCGATCCGGTCGACGGTGATCCGCCGGCGCAGGGCGGCCTCGAGCTGATCGAGCAGGCCCTGGTCGATGGCCGGGGCATTCGGGCTGCTGGTGGGCGGCGGCATGACGGTCTCCCGATCCACTGGTGGGTGCTTGGGATGGCTGCTTGGGATGGCTGCTCGGGATGGCTGCTCGGGATGGCTGCTCGAGATGGGTTCGCGGGCAGAACGCTCAGCCGTCGAGCTCGCCCAGGGTCTGGAGCTTCTGGGCGAGCTTGTCCGGCGGGACAGTGCCGAGGATTCGCGCGTAGGTCTCGCTGGCGGCGACGAGCTCGCCGTGCTCGTCTTCGCCGATCAGGCCGTCCGCCAGGCAGTCGTCGGCGATCCGCTGCAGCCAGGCGACGAGATTCTCCACGGTCATGACGGCCTCGTCGTCCTCACCGGTCTCGATAGGCTGGACCGGCTCGGCCACCACCTTCTGCCAGAGGTCCTCGAACGAACTCGCGGTCGTGTCGTGTTGCGGCATGGCTTTTCTCCGCTGCAAACGTCGATCTGGCGCTTCAAACGGTGATCCGGTCGACCTTGACCTCGCGCAACTCGATGTCGCCGAGCCGGAGGCCGCTGAGCGTCACGGGTGCCGTGATGTCCTCGATGCCGATGCGTCGGATCGAGGAGGCGGCGTCGATATCGTTGATGGTCAGTGCTGCGATCTCGATGTCGACGATCGGCCGCACGAACAGGCGCACACCGAGCACGACGAGATCCAGGCCGGCACTCTGCTCGAGGTCCTCGGGCCGGATGTTCGGGATCCCGATGGGCGCGCTCGACGAGACGCGCGGCACGTCGACATTCGGCAGCTGCACGTCGGTCACCACCGTCGTCGGCAGAAGCAGCGGTTGGTCGGGCGAGAACGAGCCGACCGACAAGAGCTCGGTGTAGGTCGCCGGCACGGCGACGTCGCGCAGCTTCACCTCGCCGAGGCCGAGGCCGCCCAGCGCGAAGCCGGCGGCGGGCAGCAGCGTGCCGTCGAGGCGGAGATCGGTGAACTGGCCGCCGCCGAGGTCGAGGGCGGTCACCGGCTGGACCTCGACCTGGGCACCGGTGATCGTCGCACTCGGCAAGGCGAGCTGGATGTCGTCGAGCCTCGGAATGCTGACCGTGCCGACGTCGAAGGGAAAGCCGAACGTCACCGAGCGCTCGCGGCTGATGCCGAAGACCCGAAAGCGCAGGCCGACGGTGACCCGGAGCACCATGCGAAAGCCTTCGAGCCGGGTCGTGCCGGCATCGAGCGTGGCGTTCACACCCTGCACGTCGACCCTGCCGATGGTCGCCTGGCCGAGTGTGATCCGGTCGATGCCGAGGCTGGCGGCGCTGCCCGACCGGGCCAGTAGCCGGGTCACGTCGATCCGGCGCATGGCCGGTGCGACGAGGTCGGCGGCGGAGCGCGCCGTCGCCTCCTCGAGCCCTGATCCGCGTTCGCTGCTGCTGCTTCGTTCGAGCATGATCCCGACCCCTGATCTTGTCTGCGCCCGATCTTGTCTGCGCCTGACCTTGTCTCCGGATGTCACGCTTTGCCCGCAATTCAGCCGCGGGCAATCCTCTCCGATTCCCGACATCTGCAAGCGGCTATTTGGCCGACTTGCATATCATACTTCGTCGCCGAAGGCGCGCCCTATTTCGCGAGGGCCGCCGGCGCTGTCCTGATCGTGCGCTTATTAGAGACCTACTTTCCGACAACTTCTGTGACGCGGATTACAGTCGGGCATCGCTTTTCCGCTTAAGCGAGAGTGTGTTGTCCGCCGGTCAATCGTGCGGATTCGACAAGGGTGGCGGCTGCTGTCGTCGCTGGAGAAGCCGTATCGTATGGTTGCATTCCAACCCGATAGAGTAGATGCTGTGATTGGACTCGGCGTCCGCAGAAGGCGTCGAGCCGCGCCGTCGGCTCTTGACTAGAGGGAGGAAGGGTCATGGCTCGTCTGTTACCACTGCTCGTTCTGCTGGTCGCGACCCCGATGGCGGCGCCGGCGCAGGCCGCCTCGGGCCCGCTCGACGAGGCGATGCTGGTCGGCCGCGACGCGGCCTCCTTTCCGGCCGCCGACGAGGACTATTTCCGTGGCATGGACAACAGCCTCGAGCTGACGCCCGAGGAGGTGATGGGCCGCAACATGTGGATGGTCTGGACCGGCGGTAACGACCTGTTCTGGGACCGGATCACCACCGACACGTTCGGCCAGTTCGATCTTTTGAAGACGCTCTCGTCGCATCCCGACCTGCCGGCGCAGCGCGCGAACCGCTTCGAGTATCTGGGGCTGATCAACGAGCCCTGCTTCGCGCAGGCGGCCGGCCCCGACCCCGAGCGCTACGGGCTCTGGCTCGACCGGCGGGTCGAGGATTGCCCGCCCGATCCCTTCGCTGATGCGGAGAAGTATCCGGGTGTGGAGATCGGGGCGCGCGGCCGCAACGTGCCGGTCGGCTCCTATTACGGCGAGCCCACGGGCGTGCTCGGCCTCCGGCTCTTTCCCAACCCCGAGTTTGACGAGCGCGCCGAGCGGGAGTGGGATCCCGAGCGCTTCTACAACGACCCGGACTACTACCTGAGCAAGGACCTCGTCAGGCCCTACCGGGTCGGCATGTCCTGCGCCTTCTGTCATGTCGGCCCGAGCCCGATCGATCCGCCGGCCGACCCCGAGAACCCGGCGATGGAGAACCTCAACGCCACCGTCGGCGCCCAGTATTTCTGGTTCGACCGGATCTTCGCCTGGCAGCCCGACGCGCGGCAGTACATGGTCCAGCTGATCCACACCGCCCGGCCCGGCACGCTCGACACCTCGCTGGTCTCTTCCGACTACATCAACAACCCGCGGACGATGAACGCCGTCTATCTCTTCGGCGAGCGGATGCAGAACGCGCTCAGGCTCGGCGAGGAGCGGCTGACCGGCGGCGAGCTCGACAACAAGCAGTTCGACGATTTCGTCGACGAGGGCCCGCTCACCGCCTTCTTCGAGCAACCGAACTCGAGCTACAGCCCGCGGGTGCTCAAGGACGCGGCCGATTCGGTGGGCGCACTCGGTGCGTTGAACCGGGTCTATCTCAATATCGGGCTCTTCAGCGAGGAGTGGACCCGCCACTTCAACCCGATCGTCGGCGGCAAGACCATTACGCCGATCGAGATCGAGACGGCCCAGGAAAACTCCGCCTATTGGCAGGCCACCGAGCAGCAGACGCCGTACATGGCGCGGTATTTCCTGAAGGCCGGCCGTCCCGACTATTTGGCGGACGCCCCGGGGGGCGCGGCCTTTCTCACCGAGGACGAGGCCGCGGTCGACAACGGCAAGACGATCTTCGCCGAGAATTGCGCGCGCTGCCATTCGAGCAAGCTGCCGGAGAGTGCTTTTGCGGCGCTGCCCGGCGGCTGCTCCGGGGCCGGCTATCTGCAGTGCTGGAACCGCTACTGGGAGCTCACCCGGACCGACGCGTTCAAGGCGGAGATGCGCGAGATCGTCCATGCCGACGACTTCCTCGACGGCAACTATCTCTCGAACGAGCTGCGCATCCCGGTGACCCTGCTGGAGACCAACGCCTGCAGCCCGCTCGCCACCAACGCCATCGCCGGCAACATCTGGGACAATTTCTCGTCCGAGACCTACAAGGAGCTGCCCTCGGTCGGCACCATCGAGGTGCACCACCCGGTCACCGGCGAGCCCTACGACTACGAGATGCCGGCCGGCGGTCGCGGCTACACCCGCGTGCCGTCGCTGGTCAGCATCTGGTCGCAGGCACCTTATCTGCTCAACAACACCGTCGGCTACTACGTCCAGGACCCGTCGGTCGAGGGACGGATGCGGGCCTTCGAGGACGGCATCGAGAAGATGCTCTGGCCGGAGAAGCGCGAGACCGACAGCGAGCTCGGCGACAAGGTGCCGGGGGTGATCGACCGGGTGACCGAGCAGAGCTACCTCGTGGTCCCGCGCGGCTTCCAGCCCGAGTTCCTGGTGCGCCTGTTCGAGCCGTTCCGCGACGAGCTGCCCTGGCTGTTCAACGCCGACGGCGACATCGAGCTCGGCCCGATCCCGAAGGGCACGCCCGTGGGCCTGCTCGCCAATCTCGACCTCCGCCTCGACCAGGCCGACCTGCTGGAGCGGATCGAGCACGACTTCAAGCTCGCCCGGCTGATCATCAAGATCAAGCGCGACCTCAAGGACTTGCCGGAGGATGTGAGTGACGCCCAGGCGCGGGCGATCTTCGCCGACCTCGTCGAGCCGCTGCTCGAGCTCAGCAAGTGTCCGGACTTCGTCGTCAATCGCGGCCACTATTTCGGCAGCGATCTCGCCGACGACGACAAGCGCGACCTGATCGCGTTCCTGAAGACGCTCTGAGGAGAGACACTTTGGACGGAGAGCCGTTCGACTACGTGGTCGTCGGCTCGGGTGCGGGCGGTGGCACCGTCGCTGCCCGCCTCGCCGAGGCCGGCAGACGCGTGCTGCTGCTCGAGGCCGGCGGCGATCCGCGCAGCCTCGCTGGCACCGTTCGCGGCATGGACGGCGCGAACCGGCTGCCCGACGACTACGACGTCCCGGCGTTTCATCCCTTCGCCTCGGAGAACGCAGCATTGCGCTGGGATTTCTGGGTCGACCACTACGCCGATCCGGCCCGCCAGGCGCGCGATCCCAAGGCGCGGGACAACGGGGTGCTCTATCCCCGCGCCGGTACGCTCGGTGGCTGCACCGCGCACAACGCGATGATCTTCGTCTACCCGCACGAGGCCGATTGGCGGTACATCGAAGAGCTCACCGGCGATCCGGGCTGGTCACCGGACGCCATGCACCACCAGTTCCGCAAGCTCGAGAATTGCCGCTACCGCCCGGTGCAGGAACGCCTGCACGCGCTCGGCCTCGACCGCACCGGGCACGGCTACGACGGCTGGCTCTCGACCGAGAAGGCGATCCCGCGGGCCGCCTTTCGTGACGACGACCTCTTGGCCATGCTGAGCACATCGGTGCGCAAACTCGCGACAGAGGACGGCGATCTGCGGCAGCGCCTGCGCTGGTTCGTCGAGAGTGCGGCCGATCCCAACGATATCGACCGCATCGACGACGCGGCGGAGGGGATCTGCTTCACGCCCTTGACCACCCACGACCATCGTCGGGTCGGCAGCCGCGAGCGGGTGCTGGACGTGGCGTCGCGATATCCGGACCGGCTCGTGGTCGAGCTCGACGCGCTCGCCACCCGGGTGGTGCTCGACGACACGGATCGGGCGGTGGGCGTCGATTATCTCGAGGGTGAGCGGCTCTACCGGGCGCACGCCGAACCGAACGCGGCCCCGGGCGCGCAGCGGCATGCCCGGGTGCGGTGCGAGGTGATCCTCGCCGGCGGTGCCTTCAACACGCCGCAGCTCTTGCTGCTCTCCGGCATCGGCGAGGCCGCGGAACTCGCCCGTTTCGGCATCGAACAGCGCGTGGCACTCGACGGCGTCGGCCGCAATCTCCAGGACCGCTACGAGGTCGCCGTCGTCAATCGCATGGCCTTTCGCAGCTGGGAGAGCATGGCCGAGGCCCGCTTCGAGCGCGGCGACCCGCTCTGGCAGGAGTGGCAGGCGGGCAAAGCGGGGCTCTATGCCACCAACGGTGCGGGGCTCGGCGTGATCCGCCGCTCGACCCCTGACGCGCCGGTGCCCGATCTCTTCTGCATGGCGCTGCTCGCCCGCTTCGAGGGCTACTACCCGGGCTATGCCGCCGATCTCGCCCGGTCGACCAACCACCTGACCTGGGCGGTGCTCAAGGCACACACCGCCAATCGGGCCGGCCGCGTGCGGCTCGCCTCGGCCGATCCGCGCGACATGCCGGCGATCGACTTTCACTATTTCGACGAAGGCAGCCCCGGCCACGAGGCCGATCTCGCGGCCGTGGTCGAGGGGGTCAAGCTGGTGCGTCGCCTCGCCGAGCCGTTGCGCCGCGACGGGCTGATCGAGGCGGAAGAAGTGCCCGGCGAGCAGGTGCGCACCGACGCCGAGATCGCCGATTTCGTGCGCGATCAGGCCTGGGGGCATCACGCCTCGTGCAGCTGCCCGATCGGCCCGCGCGAGAAGGGCGGCGTCGTCGATGCCCGGCTCAGAGTGCACGGCACGCGCGGCCTGCGCATCGCCGATGCCTCGGTGTTCCCGCGGATCCCCGGCTTCTTCATCGCCTCGGCCGTCTACATGGTCGGCGAGAAGGCGGCCGAGATGATCCAGGAGGACAACCATCGTCATCCGTCAATGGAGGGGGAAGAGCATGGCCTATGATGTCGAGAAGCTCATGGACATGAGCCAGGAAGCGCTGGACGAGCTGTTCTCCAGCGTGCCGGCGGGCGAGATCCCCGACGGCGAGGCCGAGGGCACCGCCATCGTCGCCCCCGGCACCAAGTTCACGCCGATCATCGCCAAGTTCATCAACGGCTTCGCCTGGCAGGGCAAGGTCTTCGACAAGGACAAGGGAGTGCTGCGCAATCGCATCTTCCCGTTCGGCCTCAATGCCATCATCGCCAGGGTCTACAAGGACAAGAGCTGGCTCGACGGCAAGGAGTGCATCGTCCTCGACTACTCCGACACGTCGATGGTGGCACAGTGGATCCGCGACGAGATCCGGGCGATCGCACCCGGCGTCTATCTCGGCAAGGTCTACTGGGACGACAAACGGCTGATCGACTTCGTCCTGGAATTCGAGCCGACGAGCTGAGCCCGGCCCCAAGCGGCCTTCTAGCGAATGGCGCTCGCATGACGCCGCAAACGACGTTTTTGATCATCGCACCGGTGGCCGCCGGCAAGGTCGAGGCCCTGCGCACGTTCCTGCTGGGCATGACGCTCGAGCCCGGCCTCGCCGACCCGGAGAACGCGCTTTTGCCGTTCGGCCGGTTCGACCGGCTGCACGTCGCCCGCCTGTTCGTCGTCGAGGTCGACACCTGGCGGGACATCGCGGCGCACGGCGTCGAGGCGAAACCCTATCCGCCGCAGCTGGCCTTCCTCGGCGACATCGACGGCGACCGCGAGAGCTTTCTTGCCGAACTCGTCGAGCGGGCGGGCGACGGGCTCCGGCAGATCTTCGCCTTCTGCGAGGGCTTCGATCCGGGCACCGACCTTCTTGCCTGGATGCGCCTACGCAACGTCGAGGAGGCCGCCAACTACGTCAACATGCGCGGCCGCACCGTTCGGCAGGTGCGCGAGGAGGTGGCCCTTCGTCGGGCGCTGAGCGAGCGTCTGCCGGCGCTCGTCGAGGCGCACGGCACGGCGAATCCGGTCCGGCTCCACGAGGCGCTCGAGGCTTTCGTGCGCGACGAGCAGCGGGCCGGGCGGCTGACGCTCACCCCGCCCGAGCCGATGGCGCTCGACCAGGCGCTTCGGCACTACGCCGAGAAGTTCGGGGTACCGCTGCTCCTGCTGCTGGCGACGCCGCTGGTCATCGTGGCGGCACCCTTTCTCTACCTCCGGCTGCGCCGGCTGGAGCGCAGCGATCCCGAGGTGCTGCCGCGCCCGGACGATGCGCGCATCGTCCATTTGAGCACCTTCGAGGACCACGATGTCACCAACCCGTTCTCGGCGGCGGGCGACCTCAAGCCCGGTGCCTTCCGCCGCAACGCGGCGACGCTGTTCCTCTTCCTCTTGAACTACTCGGCCCGGCACATCTTCGATCGCGGCTATCTCACGCGCGTGCAGACCATCCATTTCGCCCGCTGGGTCTTTCTCGACGGCAAGCGGCGGATGCTCTTCTGCAGCAACTACGACGGCTCGCTCGAAAGCTACATGGACGACTTCATCAACAAGGTGGCGTGGGGGCTCAACCTCGTTTTCTCCAACGGCGTCGGCTATCCCTCGACCCGGAACCTGATCAAGGGGGGTGCAGAGCGGGAGGACAAGTTCAAGCGCTTTTTGCGCAACCGGCAGCAGCCGACCGAGGTCTGGTACAAGGCCTATCCCGGGCTCACCGCCTTCGATCTCGCCGAGAACGGCCGGGTCCGCCAGGGGCTGGAGCAGCCGCCGATCGGTGCCAGGGCACTCCGCCACTGGCTGTCGCGGCTCTGACGATGAGCGGAAAGAGGGCCATGGCCAAGATCGATTTCAGCGACATCCAGGGCCTCGTCCGCTTCGGCTACGGCCGGCTGAAGGCTGCGGCGTTCCTGCTGCTCGAGGTGGCGGACCCGGCGGCGGCGCGCACCTGGCTGGCGGCTGCACCGGTGACCACGGCGGAATATCTCGAGACGCCGCCGCGCACCGCGCTGCAGGTCGCCATTTCGGCGAGCGGCTTGCGGGCACTCGGGGTCGAGCCCGAGATCGTCGCCATGTTCCCGCAGCCGTTTCTCGCCGGGATGGCCGGGGAGGCGAGCCGCTCGCGGCGGCTGGGCGACATCGGGCCCAACGATCCGGCCAACTGGCAGTGGGGCCGCCCGGAGCCGCATCTGCTCGTGCTGCTCTATGCCGAGGAGGGTGGTCTCGAGGCCTTCGCGGCCGAGGTGGCGGGTGCGGATTTCGAGCGCGGCTTCAAGGTCGTTCGCCGCCTGCCGACGAGCACGCTCCGCGGCCGGGAGCCGTTCGGCTTTATCGACGGGATCAGCGAGCCGAAGATCGATTGGGACGAGAGCTTCACGACAGACCTGCACAGCCGCCTCGACTACGCCAACCTCTTGGCACCCGGCGAGGTGGTGCTCGGCTATGCCAACGAGTACCAGGAGGTCACGCCACGGCCGCTGGTCGACCCGGACGTGCCCGGCGCCGACCTGTTGCCCGAGGCACGCGACGCCGCCGGCCGGCACGATCTCGGCATGAACGGCAGCTTTCTCGTGCTGCGCCAACTGCAACAGGACGTGCGCGGCTTCTGGCGCTTCGTCGATGCGGCGGCCGGTCACGACCCCGAGAAGCGGGAGGCGCTGGCGACGGCGATGGTCGGCCGCAGGCGGGACGGCAGGCCGCTGATCCGCGACGAGCGGCGGATCCCGGGCGGCCGCGCCGACAACAACTTCACCTACGACGACGACGTCGACGGCCTGGTCTGCCCGGTCGGTGCGCATATCCGCCGCGCCAACCCGCGCACCGGCGACCATCCGCCGGGTGTGCGGGGCTTCTGGGCCTGGCTGTTCAGCACGCTGGGCTTTCGCCGGCGGGAGGACGGACTGGAGGGGCGGCACGACCTCGTCGCCTCGACCCGCTTTCACCGGCTGGTCCGCCGCGGCCGCGAGTACGGCAGCATCCTGCCGGTGGAGGAGGCGCTCGATCCCGCCCTCGGAGCGGGCGGTGCCGGGGAAGAACGCGGGCTGCACTTCATCTGCCTCTGCGCCAACCTCGTGCGGCAGTTCGAGTTCGTCCAGAACGCGTGGATTGCCTCGGCCCGCTTCGACGGGCTGCGCGGCGAGACCGATCCCCTGCTCGGCAACCGCGAGCCGCTCGCCGGTGGTACCCGCACCGACGGGTTCAGCCGGCCGCAGGTGTCGGGCGTCACCGAGCGGGCCCGTGGGCTGCCGGCCTTCGTCACGGTCGAGGGCGGCGCCTATTTCTTCCTGCCCGGGATTCGGGCGCTACGCTTCATCGCCAGCCGCGGCGGCTAGGAGGCCCTTCATGCTGCGCACCATCCTGATCGCGCTGCGCCGGCTACTGCACAAGCTGCTCGAGGGCGGGTTGCATTTCGAGCGGCGGCTCGAGCCCTTCTTCCGCCGCCGGCTCGACGCGCTCACCCGCGAGCCCACGGCCAGGCTCGTGCAGAAGCTGAAGAACAGGAACCGCCCCGACCTCGGCTTGAAGCTCGCCGAGGAGAAGATCTTCGACTGGGAGGCGGCGAGCCTGCAGACGATCATCGACGAGATGCGCGAGCAGATGAACCTGCATTTCCAGCCCGGTGCCTTCGAGCGCGGCGGTAATACCAAGACGCACGGGCTGGTGCGCGCCACCTTCACCGTGCGCGACGACCTGCCGGACCATCTCCGGCGCGGCATCTTCGCGACGCAGCGCAGCTATCCGGCCTATATCCGCTTCGCCGGGCCGGGCCCGGACGTGCCCGAGGACATCCGCGACGTCGGCTTCGGCTCGATGTCGGTCAAGCTGATGGACGTGCCCGGTCCCAAGCTGATGGACGACGAGAAATTCACCCAGGACTGGCCGGCCGTCGTCACCCCCACCTTCGTCACCCCCGACACCCGCGAGAACGCCAAGCTGCAATACTGGAGCACGATCGACGAGCCGATCTGGTACTTCTTGAACCCCAAGGACCCGCATTTGCTCGACTTCGTCATGCAGGGCTTGTGGAACGAGACGCAGTACAATCCGCTCGGCCACCGCTACTACAGCTGCGTGCCCTATCTCCTGGGCGAGGGGCAGGCGATGCTCTATTCCTACAAGCCGCGCACCGAGGTGCCGATGGAGATTCCGGGCGTGCCGTTCGGCCGGGTGCCGCCCAACTACCTGCGCGAGAACATGGTCAAGACGCTGCGGGAGAAGGACGTCGAGTTCGAGATGCTGATCCAGCTGCAGACCGATCCGCACGCGATGCCGATCGAGGACGCCTCGGTGCGCTGGCCGGAGCATCTCTCACCCTGGATCCCGGCGGCCCGCATCCACATCCCGAAGCAAGAGTTCGACATTCCGGCGCAGATGGCGTTCGCCCGCAACCTCAAGATCAACCCCTGGCACTGCATCCCCGAGCACCGCCCGCTCGGCAATCAGAGCCGGGCGCGCAAGCGGATGTACGACGAGTTGTCGAGCTACCGGCAATACATGAACCACGTCGAGCACGTCGAGCCCACGGGCAACGAGGTGTTCAGCTAGCCCGCATTTCTCACCAGCAATCCAGTTGGTCGGTATTTTGACAGTCGCCGATCGTTGATCGCGACCATCAGTTGAGCAGGCGAGCCGAGCGGTGGCGCCGTTGGCACTGATCTGGACTG
>Ga0081535_100187_pt1 | contig 57183 bp, 36 predicted proteins | sample HotLakmasection3_FD_71020 | JGI IMG/M metagenome (GOLD analysis project Ga0081535, IMG submission 71020) | Hypersaline microbial mat communities from Hot Lake, Washington, USA - Section #3 (SPADES assembly) (version 2) | ecosystem: Environmental > Aquatic > Non-marine Saline and Alkaline >... | reverse complement strand
TCGCTGAAACATCGTTTTCACGTCAAAGATGCCATAGCAGCGCCGTTTGAGCACCTTCACTCGGTTATTGAAGCCCTCCACAAAGCCGCTAGACCAGCCTTCTAAAAAGTAGTTCGTGATGAGGTCTAGCCACGAGTCCACCGTCCCCAAGAAACTCTCAAATTCATCCAGGTCGCTGTTGCGCACCCGTTTGCACCAAGCTCGGATGGCACATTTGGCTCCCCATTCCGGAAATCAGTCATCAGAAATCATTTATGCAACAAAGCCTATGGACGTTATTTGATCCTCATTCCTTAACAATCAATTTTTGAGTTTTACCAAGGTACTGAATCAGCCTGGTGAACCCAAAAAATCTGAAACAATTCGCAACGTTTGAGTGAAGTGATGCTCGCGGTAGGAAGCTACAAACTCTTGCGCGATCGCGAGCTGATAGGTTTCATAAAACCAGCCTAAAACCACCATCCGGTAGTGTTCATCTATATGAGCAAGCGGAAAAAACTGACTGCCGTAAAGTCCGGTCTGGTTGCTGCCGGGTACGATAGGCCGGTCAGAAATCGGTTGAAAGGGGCCGGTGATACGATCGCTCACGTACCAATAAAGCGTCGAATCGGTGACGGTATCGGCCCCAATTTCGTCGAGCCAGCGAGGATTTACAAATTCCTTAAAGCACGAGAAAAAGAGGTGAAACTGGCCGTCTACGTGAAGGATCTGCGGACGTTCAAGATGGTAAAAGGGCCAGGTTTCGGCGGTGTCTGGAGTGGGGCCAACGGGCGGTTCCAGGAGTTGGTAAGGCCCCGCGATGTGGTCGGCAACCGCGAGGCCAATGCTCCCCAAATAGTTATTTTCAGCCGTTCCTAACCCGGCTAAAAAGGCGCAGAAGTAGAGGTAGTATTTGCCGCTGGCAATGTCGTGATAGATGGCGGGGTCGCGCCAGTGCAGGTGTCCCGTCCGGTGGCAGCGACCAAACAGGGTGCCCTGGGCGGGGAGTGGCAGCAGGGGGTGGGGCGATCGCTGCCAGGTAGTGCCGTCGGTGGAGGTCGCCAACCCAATATGTTCCTGGTCATAGGCTTGAGCACTCGCCGCTGAGTAGAAGAGGTAGTACTGTGCCTGCTCCTGGTAGCAGTTACCAGCGAAGATGCGGCCCGACTCCCACTCGTGGGCGGGCAAGGGGGACAGGACGGGGCCGAGGTGCTGCCACTGCCGCAGGTCAGACGACACCGCGCCGCCGATCCAACCCGTTTTCCACCAGGGATCTTCGTCAGGATTGCCGCTCAGGTAAAACAAGCGGTACTGATCGCCGTCTTTGAGCACCCACGGATCCCAGCAGACCGGGGGGAATGGCGGATCGGCATGGGGATGGGGAGATGACATAGGCCGAGAGGTGGGGGGCGATCGCAACGTTGCTGGCAAAATTCTAACGTTGATTAAAGCAATCCCTGATGCGCTTAAAAATCTCTCTCCCATCGGCTTGGGAATTTTTTCTGCTGGCAATTAAGCCCCCAATTCCAGTCTTATAAGTTTTATTGCAGGCTCTCATAAATACTTCTATTGATAGGCATCAGTGAGTAGAAGAAAATCTTAGATTTAACAATACGACTTTTCCATTAGTCAATTGTTGGACGATATCGCGCAGAACGGATATCTCAAAAGTTTCTCGTTTGAAGCTGTATTAATCAACCCAAAAGTCTGCTGTTTCAACTTTTGAGGCTTTTTCTTGGAGACAAGTGCTGACTCGATCCTCTCAATCTTCACCTTTATACACCCTTTTTTAGCTTAAAAAGCTGAGGAATTTGAGCTCAATCTGAGATTCGAGTATCAGACGTAGTTGGCAAAAGTAACAGTTCTTAAGGGGGGAAGAATTTCTGTTTGAGAACTAAGCCGACTGATTTCACCGATAACGTTAGAGATTCCTGAACCCAGGAAACCTCAAAATTCTGGTCAAATTTTCTTGTTCTTCATATTTGCGAAGAAGAATGGATTTTTGATGAGCATTTGTCTATGGCAAATTTCTGTACCTAAATTCCTTGAAAACACCTTTTGATCATGTTTTGTTTTATTCGCCGTGTTGGCTTAAACCGCTTGAGCGCTGGCCTGAAACTCGGCGTTGGCGCAACGTTACTGCTCTCTGCTTGCAGTGTCACTGACCCCGCCGAAGAAACCCAATTCTCCGCTCCCGGCGACGGAACTGTGACCGTTTTAGGGGTCATTGTCGGCGCAGAGCAGGCCAACTTAGAAGCCGCTTTAGCGCCCTTTGAAGAAGAAACCGGGATTGAGGTGGTGTACGAAGGCACCGACGCTTTCACCACGCTGCTGCCCGTGCGGGTCGATTCGGGAGAAGCGCCGGATATCGCCATGTTTCCGCAACCGGGGTTGATGAAGTCCCTGGCGCGGGCGGGAGAACTGGTGCCCCTCGACGAGGTGCTGGAGCGGCCAGCCCTGGAAGCGGCCTACGGCGATACCTGGCTGGATCTGGGCACCGTCGATGGCGAACTCTACGGCATCTGGTATCGCGCCGCCGTGAAAAGCCTGGTGTGGTATTCCCCCGAGGAGTTTGAGCAGCGGGGCTATGCAGTGCCGGAAACCTGGGATGAAATGCTGGCGCTGAGCGATCGCATCGTCGCCGATGGCGGCAATCCCTGGTGTTTGGGCCTGGAGAGCGGCAACGCCACAGGCTGGCCCGGTACCGACTGGGTCGAAGACATCCTCCTGCGCACCGCTGGCCCCGAATACTACGATCGCTGGGTCGAGCATGAAGTCCCTTTCAATGACGAGCCCGTACAAGCAGCCTTCCGTTACTTTGGCGACATTGTGCATTCCGATGGCTATGTGTGGGGCGGCAAGGTGGGGGCGCTCAGCATTCCCTGGGGCGATGCGCCGCAAGGTTTGTTCAACAGTCCCCCCGACTGCTTTATGTACCGCCAGGGCAACTTTGTCACCAACTTCTTCCCCGACGATGTGGGGCTGGGGGAAACCATTGACGTGTTTGTACTGCCTAGCATTGACCCGGAATACGGCGCGCCCATGCTGGTGGCGGGGGACGTGTTCGCCATGCTGAACAATACCCCCGAAGCCCGCGCCCTCATGGCTTACCTCGCCACCCCGACTGCCCACGAGATTTGGGCCGAGCGGGGCGGTTTTCTGTCGGCGCACCAGCAGCTTGACCCAGCGGTGTATCCCGACGCCCTGAGCCGCAAGCTGGGGGAACTCCTCACCGAAGCCGAAATTGTTCGCTTCGATGGCTCCGATTCCATGCCGGGAGCAGTGTCTACGGGGACTTTCTGGTCCGGGATGATGGACTTCGTGGCGGGGTCTTCAGCCGAGGAAGTCACCGACACCATTGAGCGCAACTGGCCGGAGACGCGCACGGCACCGGAGTGAATACAAAATGCAAAATGCAAAATGCAAAATGCAAAATGCAAAATTTTGAACCCAAAACCCAAAACCCAAAACTTTTGAAGCGACCAAAGTCCGTTAACACGCATGAGTGATTTTAAGGAGTTGAAAAAATTCCGATGTTGAATGTGTCTAACCTGGCGCTGGTATTGAAAGCGCTGTTGGCGATCGCGATCGGCTCGGTGGGCATCATCGCGATCTTTTATGCCCTCAACCTGGTGGTGGAACGGCTGTCAAAACCCTGGCGACGACGGCTGTTGCCGTGGGTCTACATGGGTCCGACGGTGCTGCTGCTGGGGGCCTACCTGGTGTATCCCGCCTTGAGAACCTTTTACATCAGCTTTTTTGGCCATCAGTCGGAGGAGTTTGTCGGACTGCAAAACTACATCTTTGCTTTTACCGACCCGGATATGCTGATTGCCTTTCGCAATAATGTGCTGTGGCTGGTGCTGGTGACGGCGTTCAGCGTGGCGCTGGGGCTGGTGATTGCGGTGCTGGTGGATCGGGTGCAGTACGAACCGCTGGCCAAGGCGCTGATCTTTTTGCCGATGGCGATCTCCTTTGTGGGGGCCAGCGTGATCTGGCGCTTCATCTACGCCTACCGTCCCGAAGGCAGTGAGCAGATTGGGTTGCTGAATGCGATCGTGGTGGGCCTGGGTTTTGAGCCGGTGGGCTGGCTGGTGAATCGGGGGATCAACAACTTTGCCCTGATTGTGATCATGATCTGGCTGCAAACGGGCTTTTGCATGGTGCTGCTGTCATCGGCGGTGAAGGGCATTTCCAAAGATGTGATTGAGGCAGCCCGCATTGATGGCGCGGGCGAGTGGCAGATTTTTCGCCGCATCATTGTGCCGATGATCATGCCGACGGTGACGGTGGTAACGACCACGGTGGTGGTGCTGGTGCTGAAGGTGTTCGACATCGTGTTTGTGATGACGGGCGGCAACCTCGATACCGACGTGATCGCCAGCCGCATGATCAAAGAAATGTTCAACTTCCGCGACTTTGGCCGAGGTAGCGCGATCGCCGTCATCCTGCTCTTCGCCGTCATTCCCGTCATGGTCGCCAATATTCGTCGTTTTCGTCAGCAGGAGCTCAGCCGATGACCAGTCTTGCCAAACCCCGCACCCGAGCCCGTCGCGCAAATCGCTTCGAGCAAATCATGGCGAAAGCCCCCGTCCACATAGCGGTGGTGGCGATCGCCCTCCTCTGGACCCTCCCCACCCTGGGCCTGCTGATCAGCTCCTTCCGCCCCCCGGAAGACATTTTGAACAGCGGTTGGTGGACGGTCTTTCTGCATCCCTTTGAGCTGACTCAGTTCAGTCTGCAAAACTACGCCGATGTGCTGCTGAGTCAGGGCATGGGGCAGGCGTTTTTGAACAGCCTGGTGATCGCCATTCCCGCGACGATTATCCCTATTTCCATCGCCACCTTTGCCGCCTATGCCCTCGCCTGGATGGACTTTCCCGGTCGGCAATGGCTGTTTGTGGTCACCGTCGGGCTGCTGGTGGTGCCCCTGCAAATGACGCTGATTCCCGTGCTGCGCGCCTACAACGCCTTGGGCATTTCCAGCACGTTTCTCGCGGTGTGGTTAGCCCATAGTGCCTATGGTCTGCCGCTGGGAGTATACCTGCTGCGCAACTACATCGGCTCCCTGCCCCGCGACCTGATCGAAGCCGCAGAAGTCGATGGCGCGTCGAACCTGAAGGTCTTCACCCGGCTGATCGTGCCGCTGTCGATGCCCGCGATCGCCTCCTTCGCCGTCTTTCAATTTCTCTGGGTCTGGAACGACCTGCTGGTGGCGCTGGTCTACCTCGGCGGCGACCAGGACGTGGCCCCCGTCACCCTGCTGCTACGGAATCTGGTGGGCGATCGCGGTCAAGACTGGCACCTCCTCACCGCTGGCGCATTCATCTCCATGATCGTGCCCCTGCTGGTGTTCTTCGCCTTACAGCGTTACTTCGTGCGGGGTCTACTGGCGGGGTCGGTGAAGGGGTAGGAGGGTGTGAGGGTGTGAGGGTAGGACTACATCAACAAATTACCCAGCTACCCTGCCACCCAACTACCCCTTCACTCCACATCCCCCCCTCTATTTTTATCCAACCATTGATAAGGAAAAAACATGGCAAGCGTTGTTTTCGAAAAGGTCACTAAGCAATATGAGAACGGTTTTGTGGCCGTTAAAGACCTGTGTATGAATATTGAGAACCAGGAGTTCATTGTGCTGGTGGGGCCTTCGGGCTGTGGCAAGAGTACGTCGCTGCGGATGTTGGCAGGACTGGAGGATATCTCTAGCGGCAATCTGATGATTGGCGATCGCCGGGTCAACACCCTGTCGCCGAAGGATCGCGACATTGCGATGGTGTTCCAGTCCTACGCGCTGTATCCGCACATGAGCGTGGCGGAGAATATGGGCTTCAGCTTGCAACTGAAAGGGATGCCGAAGGACGAGATCCACCAGCGAGTGGCGGAAGCGGGGCGTCAGTTGGGCATTGAGCAACTGCTGGACCGCAAGCCCCGGCAGCTTTCGGGGGGACAGCGGCAACGGGTGGCACTGGGACGGGCGATCGTGCGGAATCCGGCGGTGTTTTTGATGGATGAACCGCTGTCGAACCTGGATGCGAAGCTGCGGGTGCAGGCGCGGGCGGAACTCAGCAAGCTGCACGAACGGCTGGGGACGACCTTCGTTTACGTGACCCACGACCAGGCGGAAGCCATGACGATGGGCACCCGCATCGCCGTGATGAATCTGGGAGTGCTGCAACAGATCGACACGCCCCAAAACGTGTACGACCACCCCAGTAACTTGTTTGTCGCGGGCTTTTTGGGCAGTCCCTCCATGAACTTTTTCGACGCTCGCTTGCAGCAAAAGGAAGGCGAATTTGTCCTGCAAACGGCAGGGCTGACCCTATCGCTGCCGCCCGAGCGCCAGACCCGCTACGGCGAATTTGCCGCCCACGACCTGATCATGGGGATTCGCCCCGAAGCGATTTACCATCCCCAGTACGTGCCCCCCGGCATTCGCGGGATCACAGTGCAGGCCGAAGTCTCCATTGTGGAGCTGATGGGCCATGAGGTGATCATCTACTGTCGCTTGCCCAGCGGCAAGGAGTTCATCGCCCGACTAGACCCACGGGCCAAACCAGCGGTGGGCGATCGCCTCGATCTCCTCTTCGACGTCAGCCGCCTCCATCTGTTCGACAAAGACAGCGAACAGACTATTTAAGGACGAGAACATTGCAGGCGGGTGCTCAATGGGGCGGTTCTCTGCGGGTGCCGTCAGGGCAAAATGGCTTTTTAGAGCATCGGTTTAATATGAGTAGAACCCCGGTTTCTGGGTGGACTGATGGATGAAGTTGGTCTTTGCCAACATTGTCCGCCCAGGGTAGAAACCGGATTTCCATCACGGCTTTCTAAGCGATCGGCATTAAAAATCGGATGAAGACGTACAGCGCCGCCACGGTGAGTTGCACCGCCGCTACGGGCAAACCGTATTGCAAAAAGGTGTGGAACGAAATGCGCTTGCCGTGCTGCTCGGCGACGCCAGCGGCGACGATATTGGAGGAAGCGCCGATTAGGGTGCCATTGCCGCCCAGGGTGGCACCAAACATCATGGCGTAAAAGAGAGGCAGTACCTCAATGGGTAAGTTCCCGGCAAAATTGGGGTCGAGAATCTCCGGCGTCGCTAACCCCACATTCACCACATATTCCTTGAGCAGGGGCACCATGGCGACCACCAGAGGAATGTTGGGCACCAGACTCGACAGCCCGCCCACCAGGAAAAGCACTAGCAGGGAGCCCAGCGCAATGTTGTGCCCCAAAATTAGCGCCAATACCCCCGAAGCGGCACTGAGCACGCCCGTTTTCTCTAAGCTGCCGATCAGCACAAACACACTCATGAAAAAGATGAGGGTGCTCCAGTCCAAATCCCGCAGGATGTTTTGGAGGGTGTCGATGCGGCTGTGGTGGGTGATTAGCAAACACAGTGCGGCTCCGGTCAGGGCCACGGTGGCGGGCGAAATCGGCACGGGTAGAGTTTCACCAACGACGAACAGGACCAGTACCAGGGCCACAATGATGCCCCCTAAAACCAACATGCGGGGGTGATTGACGCGGGGGTGGGGCAGTTCGGCTAAGCTGTCGAGCTGTTTGTGCCAAATCGTTGGAAACAGGATGGGCAGCAGCAGCACGATCGCCCCCACCGCGATCGCGCCCCCCAAACTCAGCGATTTCAGATAGTCCAAGAAGCTAATGTTGATGGCATCGCCCACAATGAACGTCGCCGGATCACCGACCAGCGTTAGCAGTCCGGCACTGTTAGCGACCAATACCAGCAAAATCAGCAGCGGCACAAAGTTCACTCCCAGTTCTGCTGCAATGGGAGGCAACAGCGGAGCCAGCAGCATCACCGTCGTGGCGTTGGGCAACACCGCGCAAATGGGGGTGGTGATCGCCACAATGCCCAGCAGCAACCGTTTCCCCTGTCCTCCCGCCAGGCGTACCATTTGGGTCGCCAGGTAGGCGAAGATGCCTGTGGGCTCAAAGGCTCGCACCATCACCATGACACCAAAAAAGAGTGCCAGGGTGGCGTAGCTTTGGGCGATGTAGTCAACGGCTTCGGTCAGGGTCAGGACGTTGAGAAAGAGCAGCAGCAGCGCGCCCAGCATGGCGGCGATCGTCAACTGCAAGCGCTCGGTCATGATGCAGACCATGACGCCGATAAAGACGCTGAGGGATGAAACAGCGGCAAAGCTTCCCATAGGAATCTCCTGGATAGTGAGACGACTGAGCCAGACACCAGGAGATCACACATCTCCTCTCAAGGCCGACGAAGTTAGCTGACGGGCTGGGCGTGAGAGTTCGCCCCCTTGCAATGCAAGGTTTGCCCCAAAAGTGGGTCCTCCGCTTTGGTCACAGACCAAACTAGGCCAATGGCTCAATTAAATTTCTCCGACAATAGCACTAATTTTTAGAGCTGACAATCGGGTAAATGGGTGGCTAGAGCCTCAGTCGCTGGCACAAAGCTGGGATAAGGCACAAGCGGGTTCTTCGCTTAAATCGTTGCAGCCAGCCTGAAAGGAGTCAATTTCTCTGTCCTGACCGAAAACTATCTGCTCCTCCGGCAAAGTATTCCGCCTGCCCAATGCCGTCACCGCTCAGCCGCTGCCTGTCCTTCCCGCTGTTGGGATAAGCACTGCCAATGGATGTGCTGACAAAATTCATTGGGGCTGAAAGCTTCTCATAGAGAGAAATTCCCGATTTTATGTTAGAAGAATGGGGTAGTTGTCTTTTCTGGAACTCACTCATCATGCTTTTTCCCGGTGCTGCTGTTCGCGTGGTCAACATGGATGACACCTACTACGGATTTCAAGGGCAGGTGCAACGGGTGTCAGACGGCAAGGTGGCAGTGCTGTTTGAAGGCGGCAACTGGGACAAACTAGTTACCTTCAACGCTTCAGAAATTGAACCTTTGGACAAGCGTCGGGGCAAAAAGTAACCGATCTTGTCAGCCTTATGAGGGCCTTTCTTCATGCGATTGCCTTTACCGCAGCTTGCTTCGCAGTCTCGCCAGCCTGGTCATATCGCTGAGGTGATTGAAACCTCGACGACGGAGTTTTTAGCTCAATGTCTTGAACCGGACTCCCTCAGTTTTGCCCAGATGCCGCCCTTTGGCAGTTGGGTCAAAGCCACCGACGAAGACTCTGGCAACCAAATTTACGGAGTGGTTTACCATGCCACGACGAGCCCATTGGACTCGGTGCATCGGGCGACTGCTCTGGGGCTGTCTTTGGCAGAACTGCGCGAACAGCAGCCGCAGATTTTTGCGATGTTAAAGACGGAATTTCGCGTGGCGATCGTGGGGTTTTATCCAGCCGGCGGAGAGACTTTTTATCAACATTTACCGCCCCGTCCACCTCAGGTGCACCAGGCGGTTTATCGCTGCCAGGCGGCGGAAGTGATGGCTTTTACCGAGCAACTGGATTTCCTCCGAACGCTGATGGACATGCGGAGTGCGCCCGTAGACGGACTCATCGCGGCGGTGATTCGTGAGGTTTATCAGTTGCGCCAGCTTGACCGCGAGTGGTTAGTGCAGGCTGGTCGAGTCTTAAACGTGCAGCTCAAGGATGATTACGATCGCCTCCGCATTATTCTTTCGCAGATTCACGCCTAAATTATGCCTACCTTTGACTGGATCGTCGTCGGCAATGGTCTCACCGGCGCGGCTGTGAGTTATGAATTGGCGCGGCAAGGATTTTCCGTACTGCTGTTAGAAAAATCGCTCGCTCCTGAAAATGCCACACGCTATAGCTATGGCGGAGTGCCTCACTGGTCGGGCAGCAACGCGATTTTGCGGCAGCTCTATCAGGAAAGTCTCGCTCGTTATGCGGCGTTGCCAGAGGAGACGGGCGTTTCTCCCCATTATCGAGAACTTGATCTGGTGCTTACGGTAGAACCTGATCAAGACCCGCAAGTACTGGCCCAGCGTTATGCCCATGTTGAGACCCCACCCGTTCCGATCACGGCAGCGATCGCGGCAGAACTAGAGCCGTTGCTGAATTCAGCGGCGATCGCGGGAGCACTCACCGTGCGGCATGGTCACGCGGATCCGACAGCTTTGGTCAAAGCCTATAATCACGGCTTGCAGGACTTGGGCGGCCAAATCATCATTGCGCCAGTGACCGGATTGGTGCGGATGGGCGATCGCCTCACGGGCGTGACGACACCGACTCAAGCCTATGCCGCGGGCAACGTGGCGATCGCTGCTGGGGCCTTAACCCGAGCCTTAATTAAAACCGCTGGGATCAAAGTGCCGGTTTATTTTAGCCATGCGGAGTTGATAGAAACCCCCCCCTTAGAGTTGGCGTTGCGATCGCTCATCATGCCTGCGGATTTGACTCGTTCGGCGATTGAGTCAGAGGCGACTGACCAAGCCACCCACGACCTTTGGGACGAACCTGGGCACAAAATTCGACCGCCTTTTCTGGACACCGGCTGTATTCAATTTGTTGGTAAACATTTGCGGATCGGCCAAATCAGCCGCATCAATACCGCCTTAGAACCGGAGCTAGATGCCACACAGGGGGAAAAGCGGATGCGCGAGGGAATCACGGCGCTCATTCCCAGGTTAAAAGCCGTGCCGGGGCAGTGGCACGCCTGTCGAGTCGCCTTTAGTCAGGATGGCTTACCACTTGCGGGTAAAGTCCCCGGTTTGCAGGGGGGGTGGGTATTCTCTGGGTTTACCAGTCCCTTTGGTTTGGTGCCTGCGGCAGCTGTTCACTTTGCTCAGGGAGCGATCGGTCAGTCCAGTAGCGTTTTGCAGGCAACCAGTCCAGCGAGATTTTTGAAGCAAAGCGCCAGCCGCTAATTCTTTCAAATTCCCATGAATGCGAAGAATTTCAGATGAGAAACTGACGCAAGAGTTTTCTGCACCACCAAGGCTTGCTCACTCATAAAGCCCGACTTAGCCTGAGCTTTTTGAAATGGCTGTCATTAACCTTTGAAGGTGTTGGAAAAGTTCCAGGCGGTTAAATTTTATGCCAAACGCCTGACCATGATATGTATTTGCTGGCGTTGTATCCCACGGCCTTGGAGACGCCAGCGGCATTTTTGACCCTTTGGCTATCGATGATCGCCTCTGCAGGACTGATCTGACGGCCTTGCTCAAGGCGATACCATTCCCGCAACTGATCATGGATTTGTTGCCATGGGCCGTCTTTGCGCCAGTTGCAAAAATACGTGTAGACCGTCTGCCAGGGCGGAAAATCAGGTATTGCTGAATCCAGGCATGAATCGGTGCAGCGGCTAGATTTTGTCAGCCCCTGAAATCTCCCAATTCTGAGGGATTTCAGCGATCAATCCCCCCCCACGATGGCTATCCCTTATCCAAAAGTCGCTGTATTACTGACTCTCAAAAGGTTTCAAGGAGCGATCGCGGTCGTTTTATGGGCTGTCGAACCTCACCTAACCTCTCCTAAGCCCTTCGGGCAGGCTTTGCCCACACAAGGAGAGGAACCGGAATCCTGTCAGATTTGGGACCAATGGTTCACCAGCGTGTGAATCAACCTCTCCTTCACAAGGCTGCTGCTTATACATAAGTTTCTGACTGACTGCTTCCAGTGATTTAGCCCCCTAAATCCCCCAATCCTGGGGGACTTCAAACTCCGGTCTCCCCCCAGAATTGGGGGGACTAAGGGGGGCGAGTGCGCCTGTTGAGGTGGCAATCGAGATGTGTATAAGCGGCAGCCTTGTGAAGGAGAGGTGCCGCAGGCGGTGAGGTTTTGCCCCCCTAAGGGTAGGCCGAAACCACCGTCTGGTATAGCGTTGGTCGACTTGTGCCGAAAGGATAGCAGGATTGGGGGGCCGGGCGGTAAAATCATACCGCTATTCAGCAACGCCTGAGTGGCTGTAGTGCCGCAGCAAGGGCAACGCACCTGGCTGGAGCTACGCCCTCAGCCCCACTCGCAGCTTCCCCCGGTCGTGATTGGGCAGGGCGCGATCACTGCGCCCTGTCTGGTGCCGTTAGCTGGACGGCGATCGCCTAGCGGAAACGTACATCTCGGAACACCACTCGGGAGTTGAAGCCCTCACGCTGGAGTTGCAACACTCGGATCGCGGCGTCTTGTTCCGTTGTGAATGCCCCCGCATTGATGAATTGCCCTTGACGAGCAGAGCTGTCTAAATAGGCATCAGGGAAAAATCGCTGCACTTCTCTCAGGGTGCCTTCACCTCCAAAGACGGCGGCCACAAAGGCATCATTGACCCGAGCGACCTGATCCGGCGGGATATCCGGGGGGAGATCCGCGTCGGGAATATCTGCAATGACTTGCCCTACGCTGGCTTCGCGCACAATTCGCTGACCATTGGCATTGTAAATTTCTAACGCAGTTGACCCATCACGGGGATTGTAGCGGGCAAAATACTGCACTGATTGACCATTGAGAATACCCGATGTGAAGTAGCTCACCGTATCTTCGAACGGCGCAGTAGGGGGTCTGACTAAGGTCGCGACCTGACCATTCACTTCTTGAACATTGCTGAACCGGTTAAAGACATTCATTAACCGCTGGCCGCCGCGATTAAACACCCGCACTGTATAAGTTTGAGTCTCAAAAAAGAGAATCGTATCTCTTTGGGCTTGTCCAGAGCCGACCCCAGGCGGCACGTTAAAGATGCTGACAATTTCGGCATCTTCTACCCGGATAACACTGGTTTCGCCCCCCCCAATCCCTTGCAGGATGAACAAGCGAGCAAATCCTCCGGCGGGGTCTTCGGGCTTCGCAAACACTTGCGAAGCGAACTCAACCTGGCGGCCATTAAATACGCCAAAACTCACATAGGCATCTTGGCCTTGAACCGTTCTCAGGGTCGCGGGCTGGGCATCTAGAATGAGAGTCTGACGGAAATTGTCAAAGACGTTTTGCAGCGGAGCACTGCCGCCCCGGCGAAAGACCCGCACAGTGAATTCGCCCGTGTCATAGAGCAGGAGAGTCTGAATGGCTTGGGCGACTTCTACCGGCTGGTCACGCTGTACTGTGGTCGGCTCAGCCACTGTTGGCTCGGGCTTATCAGTTGCCGCTTTAGCAGGGGTGAGGCCAGCCACAGAGCCAAGCACTAACGTTGAAGCTAGCGTTAGCGAGGCAACTCTACCTATAAAAATAAAGGGGGACCGCATTCTATTGCTCCTCATCTTCAACCATTTATTTCACCCGCAGAGATTCTGGCCAAAGGGAATGAAAACGCCACTGTCATGACTCAGAAAACGCGTTTATACGCCCGTAATTCTATGTCAACTTTCTGAAATGGTGCGTTTTTTTTGCAATTCTGCGTCCTTAGCTGTCACTGGACTTGTTAAACGTTTGCTTTTCTAGCTGGTGGTGAGTCGATTAGACCACCGATCGCCCTGGGAAGGCCGGAGCGATCGGTTTCGTATCAACTTTTATGACACTCAGGGCGCGACAGAGCTTCTAAGGTACCCAACAATGTATTTTTCAGATATCACATTTTTTGATGATTATCATGCAGGACGACTTAATTGGGAGAGTCGCTGCGAAGGAGTATAGATTGTGGTTCAAAAAACTTTGATGGATTGGGGCTTCAGGCTGGGCAGTTTAAGTGTGGTGGTAGGCGCGATCGCGGTTTCCCTGCCGGCCCAAGCGGAAACCATAGAGGCTTACTGTGACACACCGGGCTTTGCGATCAAAGTTTTTGACCGCAACAACGAGTTGGATCAAGAGTCTCCTGATCGCGGGCAACTCTATATGCGAATTTATGACCGCGACGACAATATCAGCTTTATTAATGGTGTGACCGCAACCGAAGAAGGCGGCACTTACAATGATGTCGAGGGCAGCTATTACACCAACCTCCGGGGCGAAAATGAGTGGAAACTTTTCGTTCCCGACAATCCTGGCGGCGGGCTCGACCCAGAAGCACCGGGAGCCGAAAACTATCGCTGTGTCCTCTTTCGCGATGGTGACCTGATGGAAACGGGGCAGGGGCAACGGCCTTAGACGGTGTTTGCAAAAGGCTCTCGCCGGTATGGGGCGACCGGCACGACGCAGAACCGCTACGGTGGCATGAGCTTCTCTGCATGGGTTCAAGGTCCTGGGGTGACCTGTGCTGTGCCAAGCAACCCTTCTAAAGCATCCTCTTCAAGGGGGCGATCGCCCGCTCCCTGCATAGGGGCCGAGCGATGCCTGCCTCTTGCCTGTATCTATTGGGTCAAGTCAAATGACGACCTGGCGCTTGAGTTTGACTTCGTAATAACGACAGGCCAGAAAGCCCACACCATAAATAATGGCCGCATCGGTAGAGATACCCACAGCGGCCCCCGCGCCTGGAATAACTTCTAAAAAGCTGAGGCCTGACTTTAAGGTGCCGGAGCTGCCGGTAAACACTGCCCAAATAGCCAGCACTTCGCCGCGCCGATCCGTCTCGTCGGTCGAAAAGCCGTAAATGGCGGCGATCTTGTAAATCATTTCAGCCTGGAGAGCGGCGATCGCCCCGATATCCAGCGCAAACAATAGCACCGCTATCGGTGGAATAAAGTTGGTCAACAACCCCACCTGTGCCGCCCGAAACGTCGCCATCGTGATCACCCGTTGTACGAGCTGTCCGTCCGTTTCGAGGGGATGTTGGGCGCGCAGTTCAGCCACCTCTTGGCGGATCTTGTCAGCGTTGACTTGCCCTAGGGCCGCTAGCAGCCAGCTCAGACCAGGAACGCTCGTCGCATATTTGATGAAGGGGATGTCGGCAATGGGCGCGATCGTGCGGCCAGCGAGTTGGGTGGCTTGATCGATCGCCGGATAAATCAAATCAATGAAGGCATCACCCGCCGCATTGACCCCATTTTGCAAAGCTTCGGTAAAGGCTCTAAAGGTCCGCGTGGCACTATCAAAGGAGAAATCGGGACTTTGAGGGGGTGGGGTGCTCATGGCGGGACTCCAATTGGGTAAGTGATCTAGCTCATTCAGATTTTATCGGGCTAGCCGCCCCCATTTGGTTAAAATCCATCGATTGAAAGATATTGGGTTCCTGGTATTAATGCCATTGCCAGTGAGAGGGCGATCGCGCTTACGGTGAGGGGCGGCGGCAGTAGACAGCCTTAAACTCACGGATTGGCGGAAAAATAACTTCCCGATGGTGATGGGTCGGTGAGCCGGTAAAGGGTTGGCGAGGTGGGACGGCTTTAATTCAAGTCGGTACTTTTTTATTTTGCATGTGTCACTTAGCCGTCAAGGGGGTGAAGCGTTGAAGCGCTAACCCACTCAAATAATCGCTAATAATGATGATGGGCCTGGAAAAGTGAAATTGGCATTAAATGCTGTTTCAGTTGGCAGTTACTAGCAGCAAAATCGATGAATGCCCCTGGCTTTTGGATCTTCACTGAGGCAAGTTTGGGTAAATTAACTTGAATTTTGTATACCCCTTTCTCAACGCTTTGGGCCTCCTAACTCTACTGATTACAGGTGTCTTAATCTGGCTAAGTAGGTGGACATCAATAAACGATGTCGTCGGGTGCTGTTAGGCGAAGCCGTAACGACCATGCCACAGGGATTTGATGCGTTACGCTGATGTCAACACATCCTACAAATAATTAAGCCCATCTACTTACAGGTACCCAATCGAAAACGCCCTAAAAGCTTGCCCAGAAGCGTGATTAACTCACGCTAAGTAGGTATGTCAATGAAAAAATATAGAATGGTTTAGCGATCGCGAAATCCATGCGGGTGTCAGGTTTCACACCTCAACTTATATCCTCTATTTATTTGCTTGATTACGCTTCCTACTTAGCCCCTACCCGTGCTTAAGTATTCTCAATAAGACCCTAAAAGACACTAGCGCAAAAGTCCAACGACAGCTCGATATATTTCATTGGGCATAGCGTCTAACCTTACTGTAGGGTGACGGAAAACTACAGCGCAAAATCTAAATTTATAAGTAGCCGAAAACTGGCATGGCGATCGCTGCATCCAATCAAAACATACCCTATTTGGATGAGTGACGTGCTGATGCAGTTCAAGCACTTTGATGGAATTTAGATCGCCCCACGAGCGATCGCCCCATCAATTTGCAGGCATGAAAATTCAAGCTATGGGATTCACTATGGTTCAACTTAATCGCTCATATTTCAGTCCATTTCGTAAGGGCGCGATCGCCCTATTTTTAGCCAGTACAGCAGCCGTGTCGGCTTGTGGCTATGGCGAGCCCGTCACTGAGGAGCCTGTAGCTGAGCCAGACGTGGCGGTAGAAGAGCCCGCAGTAGAAGACCCGGCTGCCACTGGAGAAGCGTACAACGTGCAGCTCAGCGACCTTACCGGTAACGTTGAAGACTACTTAGGCCAGACCGTTTCAGTCCGAGGGGAAGCTGAAGCTGCGGTGGGTGAAACGTCCTTCCTGCTGCAAGATGACCAATTGTTTGGTGGTCAAGAAGTAATTGTGATCAATGCTTCCGGCCTTCCTTTCCTGTTGCCCACTGCTGACGAACCGACCGAAGATGTACAAGTGACTGGCGAAGTGCGCCAGTTAGTCATTGCTGATCTGGAGCAAGAATACGGTCTTGATTTGGATCCTCAACTGTATGCTGAATATGAAGATCGACCCGCCATCGTGGCAGAATCGATCGCCTTCTCTCCTGATCCGGAAGAAGTTACTGAAGAGCCTGAGCAATACTACGGGGAACAGATCGCGATTTCTGGAGAAGTCGGTGAACTCCTCTCGTCGAATACTTTTCAGCTTCAGGAAGAAGGTTGGTTTGGTGGTGATGAAGTGCTGGTTATCGGCGCTGCCGCCCTGCCTACCCTGGAGGCGGCGGAAGAAGTGGTCGTCACGGGCACTCTGCGGCCTTTTATCGCCAGTGAATTTGAGCAAGAATACAACCTGACTTGGGATTTAGAGCTTCAGGAACAGTTGGAAGCAGAATACACGGAACAACCGGTATTCGTGGCTGACGAAGTTTATCAGAGTGCTGAATAAGCTGGCTTTGTCCCATCAGCGGACATCACTCAGTCACTCAATGAGGGGCTGTTTGGTCAACCTTGCACAAAAAAGTTAGTCACAGTTTTGTGCAGAATGTTGTCGCTAATCTCAATGCTCAAGATGCGGCCCCCCATCAAATATCCATCATCGAATTTTGGGGGATCGCGATCGCATCTCCAGGGTCAACAAATTGAGCCAAGAGATTAGCAACTTCTCCTGACCGGCCCCTCAAACTTGATGAAATTCGATGGGTATTTTTCTGTCTTATTGTATTTTTCTGTCTTATGGTTGATTGGTGTTTGAACGGATTCGCCTCCTGTTCCAGGGTATAGCGGTTGATACGCCAACAGCCAAGCCTGAAGCATTCTCAAAAAAACATCTTCTTCCGCTCAAAAATGCTGAAAACCTTTGCTGTAAGGCATTTCGAGGATTTTCATTTAATTCGCAACAAGTCTATTAAGTGTACGCTTCCCCGCTAATGGCGCACATCAGGGGGCGCACTCTCAAGTTGCCCCAGCACGACCTCGCTGGTTTTTGTCCCCGATTCATCTTTTCTCTCTTCTGGTGAGATAAACCCCGTCTAAGTTGAGAACTGGAGTTTTGTATGATCGGGCAGAACCTCACCTAACCTCTCCTTTCAAAGGAGAGGAACCAGAGTCTTGTCAAACCTCTCCTTGAGAAGGCTACGGTGTACACATAAGTCTTTGGTCTGTCTTTTCCGGCTTGATGGCCCCCTAAATCCCCCGATTCCGGGGGACTTTGCCGTTATGTCCCCCCCAGAATTGGGGGGCGGAGGGGGGCAAATGCAGGATTTTGGGCTTTCATTCGAGATGTGTGTACACGGTAGCCTTGAGAAGGAGAGGTGCCGCAGGCGGTGAGGTTTCCCACATGCCAAAACTCCACTTCTGAATCTGGATGAGGTTGATCGCCATGGATTTGACCCGATGGCCATCCCCTAGTTGCCCCCGGTGCCGCTCTGTCAAGCGGCTGCCGCTGCCGGCAGCGGCGCTAACAGGACCGATATTCAAAAATTCGTAGTCCACAGGACACTTATGGAGCCAACAAACGCGATAATTTAGCCAGCAAAGTGTGGTGTGTGTGCTGAGGAGTGAAGGCAATTGGTGTTAGGAGAAGGTCTGAAAAATCGATTATCAACCCGTTCTGGCAGCACGCTAGGCATTTTTGGGGCCGGACTGATCGCGGGCATTGCGGCGACGGTAGCGCTGGGGACGCTGCGGCCCATGCTGGCTGCTATCTGGTGGCAAGGGGTGCCCACCGCCGAAACTGCGACAACGGCTGAGCCGGATGCGGATGGCACGGGCTGGTCAGCGCTGGCTCAGGGCAGTGTCGATTTGGCGGCTTACTTTACCGATGGGCAAGCGGTGCGGCTCACCCGTCAGCGGTTAGAGCAAGAAGCGATCGCTGATGCCAACCTCAAACGCTCCAAAGAATTAGCGGTGCAAGGCATTGCCGTGCGGGATGCCGGACGCGAAGACGGGGAGGAAACCCTGGCCGAATTGCAGCACCAGGAATTTCTCTGGCAAGCGGCGATTCGCCAACTCGATCAAATTCCCGCATCGTCGAGTTTGGCGGAGGTCGCAGCAGAAAAACGGGCCGACTACGTCACCATTTTGGGACCCCTGCAAGCGGATATTGCGGATCGCCAATCGGCTTTTCTCGCTGACATTGCCGAAGCGACCGGACGCCCCCAGGCCATTCGCATCACGATTTGTCACCTGTCGGGCAAATGTTTCGATTACAAAGGGGATCAGCCCCCGGCTAGCCCTGCCAGTTTGATTAAGCTGCCGGTTGCCGTGGTGCTGATGAAAAAGGCGATCGATGAGGGCATCGACCTGGACGAGCAGATTTACATTGATCCCCATAATTGGACGGAGAATGCCACGGGAGCCAAGATTTTTGTCGATCGCGAGTATTCTCTCCGCGAAGTCATGGTGCGGATGATTAAAGAAAGCAACAACATCGCCACCAACCAGCTATTGGATTACCTGGGCTGGGAGTACATGGACCAAGCGCTACAGGATTTGGGGTACGAGCAGACCAAAATTCGCACCAAGCTGGTTGGCGATCGCACTGCGCCGACGAGCAATCGGGCCGTGGGCCGCAACGTGATGACGACGAACGAAGTCACCGACATGATGCGGCAAGTTTACACCTTTGAAGGTCCGGGGTCGGAGGAGATTTTAGACGCGATGGTGGGCCAGTATGACTGGGAGTTTGGCTACACCGCTGTGAGCCAATTGCGGAACAAGCGAGTGGCCTGGATTGGCGAAAAAACGGGCCAAAACTCCAACGTTATCGGCAGTTCTACCGCCGTTAAAATTGATGATGAACGCTATGTGCTCACTGTCACCATTGACAACAGCGCGAATCAGAGAATGTTGCGGCAGGTCATCGGCGACACGATTCAGCATGTGCTGGATGAAGGGCATCTGGTGCCGGTGACGCGCTAAGCGATCGGCGGGGAACTGCTCTGTCGGTGGGGCTACCGTGTACACACATCTCGGCCCTCAGTCCCTCTCTCCCAAACATGGGCGAGGGGGAGGCCAGATCAGGCTTTGCGGCTCCCCTTCGCCCGCTTGGGGCGCTACCCTTTAGGCATAAGTCGACCAAAGCTATACCAGACAGTGATTTCGGCCTACGCTTTGGGGGGGCAAAACCACACCGCCTGCGGCACCTCTCCTAAGCCCTTCGGGCAGGCTTGACCCACACAAGGAGAGGTTTATTCACACTTTGGTGAACATTTGTCCCCAATCTGGTAAGAGGGTGTTTTAAAAGTCTTCTGGACTGTATTTGGCTACCTGAACTACCCAGAACCTCCTACGGTGGAATGCGCATTTGAGACCTTCCTGAAATGGCTCGGGGTAGCGTCTGTTACACAAAACAACCCTTTTAAAACAGCCTCTAAAGCTCCCGGTGCCTCTCCTTACCAAGGCTAAGTAGCTGGGCGGATTCAACTGTAGGATAGGTTAGCGATAGCGTAACCCATGCGGGTATTGGGTTTCGTTCCTCAACTGCAACCTACGGCGTCTTACGTTTAATTGCAACTGCCCACTTACCGCTTATACATAAGTTTCTGACTGACTGCTTCCAGTGGTTTAGCCCCCTTTTCTGGTATGCCCGGAGGGCTTTAAGCCCCCAATTCTGAGGGACTTCAAACTCCGGTCTCCCCCCAAAATTGGGGGGACTAAGGGGGGCGAATGTGCCTGTTGAGGTGGCAATTGAGATGTGTATAAGCGGCAGCTTTTCAAGGGGGCGGCGACAGCGGGAGATCTGCCCGTATCGCTTGATTCAGAGACGTGTACACAGCAGTCCCAAGAGCGAGGAAACCCTCATCCGCAACGCCGTTAGCCGAGTCCGGGCTTCAGCTTTGCCGCGTTATCCCAACTCGAAGGTCGTAACACCAAAAATGCGATCAGTCGGCAGCACGGGAGCAGCGGGCAGATACATGCGAGCCGTTTCAAACCTGCTGGTCAGGCGGTACTTTTGGGCCAGGGCCATCGCCGCCGCATTCACCTCCGGCACATCCAGGTAGAACGGTTGACCAGGGGGCACCTGAGCCTTGAGCTGGCGAAACAGGGAGTCGGCGATCGCGGGGGTGTCGGCAAACAGGGGACCGATTTTGAACCCCTGACGACAGGGCCGCAGGACGCCGTAGCCCGCGAGGGCACCCCCTGCTATCCTGCCCACAGCAGTACTCTCCGGTTGGGTCAGCCAGCAACGCAAAAAGGCGGTGCGATCGTCCGGAAAGTGGGGGCGATCGTATTCAATCACCTGCTCCAGAGGCACCGTTGATAATGGCACAATAGCCTCTGTTGCGGGCATTGAGGCCCCATCGCCGATCCCTTCATAGCGGATGTTGCGATAGGCCAACTGAAACCCCGATTTCAAGTAATTGCGCTGCTGGTCAACGACCCCATCTAACCCGATCGTGCGCCCCTGCAAGGTGGCCAGTCCGGCCTGCCAGAGTTGCCAGCCATAGCCCCGTCCGCGAAATTCAGGCCGCACCCTGTAAAATCCCAAAAAGCCAAAGGCCGTGCCGTACTTAACCACCGAGAGGGCGGCGATCGCGGCGTCATCCAGCCAGCCCATCAGAAAACCGCTGGGATCTGCCGCATAAAAGCAATCGACATCATGCAAACCCGGATTCCAGCCCTCAGCAGCGGCCCACTCCACAGCTAAACGCAAATCCTCACGGGTCATCGGTTGGATGGTGTAATTTGGCATACGCTATTAGCGGTTTCCTAAATTTCTATTGCCAAAGAGTGAAGGACGAAAGTGCCATGACTGCCCCCTATCCTCGCGATCTGATTGGCTATGGTCAAACGCCACCGCATCCCCAATGGCCCCATGACGCTCGCCTCGCCCTACAGTTTGTCATCAATTATGAGGAAGGGGGCGAAAACTGTATTTTGCACGGAGATCCCGCTTCTGAAGCATTTTTATCAGAAATTGTTGGGGCGCAACCGCTCCTGGGCGTGCGCCATATGAATATGGAGTCGATGTATGAGTATGGCAGTCGTGCTGGCTTTTGGCGGCTCCACCGGCTGTTTACCCAACGCCAACTGCCGGTGACGGTGTACGCCGTGGCGATGGCGTTGGAGCGCCACCCCGATGCGGGCAAAGCGATGGTCGAGGCCGGTTGGGAGGTCGCCAGTCACGGCTATCGGTGGATCGATTATCAATATGCGGGCGAAGACACCGAGCGGGAGCATATTCGCCAGGCCATTGAAATTCATACACGGGTGATTGGCAGTCGGCCCCTGGGCTTTTATCAGGGGCGCATGAGCCCCAACACGCGCCGCCTGGTGATCGAAGAAGGGGGCTTTCTCTACGATGCCGACAGTTATGCTGATGACTTGCCCTACTGGGTGGCGGGGCGCGATCGCCCCCACCTCGTGATCCCCTACACCTTGGACAACAACGACATGCGGTTTGCCACGGCGCAAGGCTTCAACTCCGGCGAACAATTCTTCACCTATTTGAAAGATGCCTTTGACCTGCTCTATGCCGAAGGGGAAACCGCTCCCAAAATGATGAGCGTGGGCTTGCACTGTCGGCTTTCGGGACGTCCGGGGCGGGCGGCGGCGCTAGCCAGATTTCTCGACTATGTGCAAAGTCACGATCGCGTCTGGATCTGCCGCCGCATCGACATTGCCCGCCACTGGTACGAGCATCACGCGATTGCCTGAGCGACGGTTAGCCCCACGTCTCTGTCTTTATCGTCATGACTTCAACCCGTAATCATTTTTACAGGATGGACGATGAACATTTATGGATAAATTGATTTCAGTGAATTTGGTTGGTCAGTCTATGCAAATTCGATTTTTACGGGCGATCGCTTGGGCACTGATGGCGACAGCCACCTTCCTGCTCACCCTGGGCGGACTGCTCGGACACGCCAAAGTATCCCCTGCCAGCGCCACTGAGATCCCTGCAATCCAGGTGGCGACGGCGGCGGGGCCACCGAGGCTGGTCACCGAAACCTTGAATGGCGAACCGATTTCGGTGTTGTATCTAACCCGTGCCGATGATCAGGTGTTAGTGCGGTGTTATCCCACCTATCGCCCGACCATTCGCCTCCGAGCGATGGGCAGTGACCCCGACGCCGCTGACGCACCGAAAGAGGGAGTGCTCAGCTGCCAAGCCGTCAAAGTTGCCCCAAGCTGAATGGCACTGCAATAACAGACAATCAACTCTTGCAAACCGCTGAAAGCCCTGATCTGCCGTAGGGTGGGCAGCGCCCACCAGCCTTAATTCAGTGACATTCACCCCAAGCTAAGCTTTGCCCGCTTCTCCAGAGGCCGCTCCCCCGCCAATTTTAGGGTGACGACCCATGCGCGATCGCGCCACTCCAAATCATCAAAAGCGGGAGAGGCGAGTGCGGGAGAGGCCCTCGGTCCCTGCCGGGGCAACCGACCCATTCCGGTCAAGCCCAAGGGACCGGGGGCCTGAGAGCAGGGCTATTTTCCAGGCAAACTCCGTCATCACGCCCGGCGGTGGGCAACTCTTCTCACGCCTCGACCGTTTCTCACGACCGTCGGCGGAAAAAATAGCGCGATATCTTCAGGCTAGTACAGTGCGGCGTAAATTTGCCCACCCTTGGCCCTCACCCTAAATCCCTCCCCCAGCCTTGGGAGAGGGACTTTCAATCGGTATCGAGACTTAAGCCGCCGAGTACTAGTGGCGTGGGGTTCAGAAGACGGTCGAGACAGTCTCCTGAGCATCGTTTTATTCTGGTCACTATAGTGAAACTGGAGTTTTGCGATCGCCTATGTCTGGCTCAGGGACCGCTACCTTACAGCACCAATTTATTCGCACCAACGGCATTCGGCTGCACTACGTGACGCAGGGGCAGGGACCGTTACTGGTGTTTCTACACGGGTTTCCAGAATTTTGGTACACCTGGCGTCACCAAATTCCGGTCTTCGCGGCGTTTTTTACCGTCGTGGCGGTAGATTTGCGGGGCTACAACGACAGCGATAAACCCCCAGCCCTGCACGACTACGCCATGCCGGAGTTGGTCAAAGACATCTCCGACCTCATCACCGCTCTGGGGTATGACCACTGCCACCTGGTGGGCCATGACTGGGGCGGCGCGATCGCCTGGAATGTCGCCTACGCCCATCCCGCACAGGTGGCAAAGTTGGTGATCTTAAATTGTCCGCATCCCCGCCGGTTTGTAGAAGGGTTTGCCAACCCGAGGCAGTGGTGGCGCAGCGCCTACATGGGCTTCTTTCAGCTCCCGTGGCTACCGGAACTGGTGTTATCCGCCAACGACTACCAGTTCATCGATCAGGCGTTTGACAAGATGGCAGTCAACCGCAGCGCCATTACTCCGATCGATGTCCGCGCGTTCAAGACCGCCATTTCCCGTCCCGGAGCGCTCCAGGCGGGACTCAACTACTACCGCAATTTGCTCTCGTTCAACTTTTTTCAAAACGAATGGCCGGTGCTGGAGGTGCCGACGCTGATGATTTGGGGCGAAGATGACCCGGCCTTTGAAAGCAGCCTGGCAGAGGGGACGGAAGAGTATGTCCGCGACTTTCACCTGCGCTACATCGAAGACTGTGGTCACTGGGTGTCCCAGGAATATCCGGAGTTGGTGAATCGGTATATGGCGGAGTTTTTGGGGGTGACGCTGGGGTAGGGAGTGTGAGGGTGGCTGGGTGGCTGGGTGTGAGGGGGTTGGGTGTGAGGGTAGTTGGGTGTGAGGGTGCCTGGGTGCATCCTGAGCGGAGTCGGTGGATGCCTGGAGGCGACATCAGTCCGTGTAGGTTGGGTAGAACGCAGTGAAACCCAACAGTGAGCAGGGCTTTGATGGTTTACTGCCTATTTCCTTCGAGAAGACTGCGCCAACGGGAAGACTGCGCCAACGTGGCCTCAACCCAACCGACAAATTTGAGTTTGACCGCGACCACTAGAGGCGGCATCTGAGGGAATTGCAAATAGTGACGATCGCTGACCAAGAGATTCAAACTTGTTTGTTACGGCTGGTGAGCGATCGCGGCCCCGACAAAACCATTTGCCCGTCGGAGGTGGCGCGATCGCTGAGCCGCGATGATTGGCGATCACTCCTGCCCCAGGTGCGGGCAGTGGGAGCCGCGCTGGCGGACTCAGGCGCGATTGAGGTGACGCAAAAAGGTCAGGTGGTCGAGCCCCGAACGGCGCAAGGGCCGATGCGCTATCGCCTTACTCGACGATCAGCAACCCAATAACGCCCCCTAAGCCAATGCCCATAATGCAGGTGGCGGCCAGGACGAGGGTGGTTTGCAGCCGATTTAGGGTGTGCAGGAGGCGATCGCCGGTTTCGGCGCCGATGATCGCGCCGATAGCGGGAAGAAAAGTGGCTAGCAGGCTGACGCGAATCACCTCAAACACGGTCGCCCCCACTTCGACCTCATCCAGATTTTCGGTGCCGACGAATCCCATTGAGATGCCCAGGGCGATCGCCATCAGCGCCGTCCCCAAGATCGCCAAGAGCACCAGCGCGTTAGCCCGCCACCATCGGAGCCGACCCAGCGCTTGCGGCCCCGCCAATGCCAGTGCTTGAGCCATCACGCCAGCTAGGGCGACATTCCAGATCCAGTAGGGCACTGGAAACGCCGCCAGTAGCAAGCCCATCGAGAGGTATAACAACGCGGTAATGCCCAAGCAGGCCCAGGGAATACCCCTGGAGGTGCGAGGGCGTTGACGAGAACGTCGCCAGGCGGGCGATCGACGGCGTTGACGCGGAGAAGAAGCCATACGTTAACAGGGCTGTAGCCCAAGAAACGAAGATAGTCAGTTGAAGCCAACTCAGCCTAAACTCAGCTAGCTCATCTAAGCTGAAGTTCAGTATACAGTTTGGTTGTCGTCAGCCAAGCGCCGCTCTTTTGATCCCGTGATCTTGATGCGCAATTTGCGGTTCCGGTTCCGTCGATGGTGGCTGGCGTTATTGTTAGGGTTCAGCCTGGCGATTTTTCTCGCCTGGGGACAAGTGGGCAGCTCAACGCCAGAGCAAATTGCGCCTCAGACCCTCATGACCCGTCTAGAAGCGGGCACCGCCCCCCTGATTTTAGATGTGCGATCGCCCGCCGAGTATACCGCCGGTCATATCCCCACGGCGGTCAACATTCCTTATCGTGAGGTGCCGCAACGGTGGCCAGAACTGGCAGAATTTACCGATGAAATGGTGGTGTATTGCGAAGTGGGTATCCGGGCGGCGATCGCAGAGAGGATACTGGAACAAACGGGCTTTCAGCAGATTGTCACGTTAGCAGGCGATATGCGAGGCTGGCGGGCGGCAGGACTGCCCCTGTCGCCGCCAGTCCCCGGTCAAGACACCATAAATTCAATCAAAAAATTGTCTAAATAGGGTCCTTCGGGTTTATCGTAAGCTTGTAGAATATATCGACTATGCCCTTAGACGCATTATTTCAGGGACTCTTAGGTGCCTCGAGCTTATTGATTGGGGCAATTTTAGGCATCTGCTGGAAGCCAGGCCGCGTGATCACAGCGGCCATCATGGCTTTTGGCAGTGGCACTTTGCTGGCTGCGATCGCCTTTGATATCACCCAACCCGTCTTCGAAGAAGCCGGGTTTTGGCCGCTGCTGATCGGGTTTGTGCTAGGGGGGGCACTGTTTACCCTCATCATTAACTACATTGACAATCGCGGGGGCTTCATTCGCCACCCGTCCTCATCACGGCGCTTTTTCTACCATCACCGACAAGAAGAAACCTCGGAAATTCTGGATGAGATTGCCCATGTGGAAATGCTCCACAACCTGTCACCGTCCGAAGTGCAGGCCATCATTCCTTTGCTGAAACCGCTGTCCGTCGAGTCGGGCACGACCCTCTGTCAAGAAGGGGCACCCGGTGACGCGATGTTCATCATTCTGGGCGGAGAAGCGGATATCTACAAAGGTCCCCAGCTTATGGCCCAGCTCGGCCCCGGCGAAATGTTTGGGGAAATGGCGCTGCTCACCGGCGAGGAACGCTCCGCCAGCGTCATTGCCCGCACGCCGATGAAGCTCTACGAGTTGGATAAGTCGGACTTTGACGCAATGTTGACGCGATCGCCCCACCTAGCCAGCGGTCTCAGCCGCATTCTCGCCCGCCGCCTGCGCGAAACCACGCAATCCACGGCCAAAGCCCGCGAACGGTCAGAAGACCAGTGGCGACAGCAGGTACTCGATAGCGTTGAGGTGGATTTTCCCCTGTCTGAGCAACAGATTCAGCAATTAGCCAAAAGCTCTGCTCCGCTGGCGATCCTGGTGGGCACCCTGATGGATAACATTCCCGAAGCCCTAGTCATTGGCTTTAACACGAGCAGCGGGCAACTGAGCACCTCCTTTTTGATGGCGGTCTTTATTTCCAATATTCCCGAAGCGCTCTCTAGTTCCGTGGGTATGCAGCAAGCGGGGACGAGCGCCCGGCGGATTTTGACATTGTGGGGCGGGGCCGTACTGCTGAGTGGCCTAACGGCTATGCTCGGCAATTATCTCGGTACCATTGCTAATAACTATGTGTTGGGGACCGCCAAGGCCCTGGCCGGAGGGGCCATTCTCGCGATGTTATCAAGCACCATGATGCCCGAAGCCTATGAACTTGGCGGCGGCATCGTCACCTACTCCACGATCGCGGGATTTCTGGTTGGCTTTTGGGTCGCCACCCTCTCCCTCGTCGGTTAGTGAGCCCGTCCCTGGCCTCGCCAACCCGCCACCCAAGGCCGCTTGGTCATCGGTGGGAATGGCGCGATCGCCGCATAGAGCATTTCCCCGCCCCTCAACATCCGCTAGAAACCGCATCCCGATCTGAGTAGCCAAACTGATAAGGTTTGAACAGTAAACGCACTCGCTGATCACTCAGCGCCCGTATGGCAGGACAAGTAACCGTGGTGCAGCCGATTCAATCATTTCTAGAAACTTTGTACGACGAATATCGGGGGCTGGACGCGGGCAAGGTCGCCAGCTACATACCCGAATTGGCGAAAGCTGATCCCCAGCAGTTTGCCATCAGTGTCGTCACCCTGGATGGACGGGTTTTTCAGGTAGGTAATTGCGATCGCGAGTTCACCATTCAGTCCATTTCTAAGGTCTTTGTTTACGGCATGGCCCTGGAAGATTGGGGGCGCGATCGCCTGCTGGAAAAAGTTGGCGTCGAACCCACCGGCGATCCCTTCAATTCCCACATTCGTCTGGACGAGACTTCCCACCGCCCCGACAATCCCATGATCAATGCCGGAGCGATTGCGACCACCAGCCTGATCAAAGGGGAGACCCCCACCGACCGCCTCAATCGCCTACTCGACATGTTTCGCCGCTATGTAGGCCGCGAAGTGTATGTCGACATTTCCACCTTTTTGTCGGAAAAGGCGACCGGACACCGCAATCGGGCGATCGCCCACCTGATGCTCAACTTTGGCATGATTGGTGAGGATATCGAAGCCGCCCTAGATCTCTACTTTCAGCAATGTGCCCTACTGGTGACCTGTCAGGACCTGGCAACCATGGCGGCGGCGCTGGCTAACCAGGGGACGCATCCGCTCACCGGTGAGCGGGTACTCCAGCCAGAGTATGTGCGCGACGTGCTCAGCGTCATGTACACCTGCGGCATGTACAACTTTGCGGGTGAATGGGCTTTTCGCGTAGGCATTCCCGCCAAAAGTGGCGTTTCGGGGGGCTTGGTTGCCGTGATCCCCAATCAAGCGGGGATCGCGGTCTTTTCCCCACCGCTCGACGAACATGGCAATAGCTGGCGCGGGCTGAAGGTATTCGAAGCCCTTTCCCGCGAATATGGCTTCCACGTGTTTGACCTCTCGATGGGCCACTGTCGGTTTCGTCAGAGTCTGTTGGCAACGCCCGCGATCGCCTCAGAGCCCGCCGAATCTCAGCCCTAAGGCTCGACTTCCCTGTTCTCTCTGGGGCTACCGCCAGCGCCGTTTACTGGGGCCATTCCCCAGGCGGCAGTCCCTTCATCACCAGAGGATCGATTCTGAATTCTCCATGCCGTGATCCCGATGGGCGATGCGAAATTCAGCTATTTTGTTCAGCGAGCTGCCGCTAGCGATGAGGCACTCTGGCAAAATACAGAGGCCGGTTGGGGAGAATGATGCATGGACAGCAAGTGGGTGCTCTATATTTCTCAAGCAGAAATCGCCCAAGCGGTGGCCAGGTTAGCCCAGGCCATTGATCAGGACTATGCCGGGCGATCGGTCGTCGTGGTCGCCGTCCTCAAAGGGGCTTTCATTTTTGTCGCCGACTTGATTCGTCAACTGCAGACCCCGGTAGCTCGCGTCGAACTGTTGCGCCTCGCGAGCTACGGAGCGGGCACCACCAGTTCTGGCGCAGTGAAGGTGCTGGTTGACTTACCACCGGGAGCCGTCACCGACCAACACGTTTTGCTGGTAGAAGATATCGTCGATACCGGACGCTCTACCACTGTGGCGATGAATCTGCTGAAGGAACAGAAACCGGCTTCTGTCAAACTTTGCAGCCTGCTGGATAAGCCCTCGCGGCGAGTGTTGCCCACAGTCATCGACTACCTGGGCATCACCATCGAAGACAAGTTTGTCATCGGCTATGGCCTAGATTGGGACGAACGCTATCGCGAGCTACCTGACATCTACGTTGTTGAAGGCGGGGAAAGCTAAGATTTCTCCACCCCTCCCAGCCAAAGATTAAGTACCTGTTTTCGCCTGTCTCCTGGGTGCATTGCTTCGCGTTGGCGAAGCCTCGCCTTAGCGTTATGCACCCTTATATGTAGGATTTGACGGCTTGTGCAAACTCGGCAATGCCCGACTGCGAAAAGCCCTTTACTTTCCCGCCTTAGTGATGCGGCGGCGCGCACCTGAAATTCAGCCCTTGCGGGACCGCCGCATCACTAAGGCGGGAAGACCAAAATGGCGATCGTCGGCGCGGTGATGCACAAACTCATTCGCATTGTCTATGGGGTGCTCTCATGGGGACAAGCATATGACCCTCAGAAGTTGTTGCCATCGACATCAACCCCAGAAACCGCTTGACACCCTTACCCCAACACAGTACCTACAATCATTCATCAAACCGTTTGGTACTTTATTTCCAGGCTCATCCCTAAGGGCTGTCAACAAACATGAGGGCAGGGTGGCGAAATCGAGAATCAATTTCTTTGACTGTGACCTGGCTTGGCGTCCCCTGACGGCGCATGTCGAGGGCTGGTTAGTAATCGCTGGCCCCGAGGGAGTAGAGCATCTGCCGCTCGGAGTCGGTCAGCCCCAAACAGCCGCTGATCTGCATCCCTTCGTAGGGGCGATCAACCCGCAGTTGGCCCTGGGGTTCGCCAGCGGTGACTGACCACAGACTGATCTCGCCATTTTGGCTGGCACATACCAGTGACTCGCCATCGGGGCTGGTGCTGACATGCCACAGGGGTTCCGCATTCGGGGTGAAGGTCGCCCGGCAGGTGCGGCTCTCGACTTCCCAGAGGGAGAGGGTTTGCGTGTCGCTGGTAAGGGCGATCGGGTGTTGCTGCGGGTCTAAAGTGATCTCGTGAATGTAGGCGTCATTTTGCTGCCAGTGGTCGATCTGCTCGCCCGTGGCGGTTTGCCAGGTTTGTATGGTGCCGTCGTAACTGCCGCTGTAGAGGCGGCTGCCATCCGCCGAGAGGCACAGCGTATGCACCCGCCGCCGATGCCCCGACAGGGTAAAAACGGCTTCGCCCTGGCAGTTCCAGGCGCGAATGGTGCGATCGCGACTGCCACTGTAAACTCGCTGCCCATTAGGCGCAAAGGTCAGTGTCATCACCTGGTCCGCATGCACCTGGGTTTTCTGCCAGCGAAAGATCCGCTGCGACAAATCCCACAGGGCCACGGTGCCGGTAGCGTCTCCGGCGGCGAGAAGGGTGCCGTCCGGGCTAAAGGCAAGGGCCGTTACCGCTTTGGGAAGCTGCATTGGCCCCTGCAGCCAGTCTCGGGTCTGGCGATCCCACAGATGAATTTTGCCAGCGGCGGTGCCCACCGCCCAGTAGGCCAGGGGCAGACTGCTGGCAATCACGCGGGTCGAGTCGGTAGTGGGCACCTGTAGCCGCTCGTGGGGCAACCACCGCTGGCGAGCGGCGGAAAATTGCCAACAGCGTAAGGTTTGATCGGCGTGACTGCTCAGCAACTGTCGCGGCTGGGTTGAGAGGGCTAGTTGCCGGGCGGGATGGCGATCGCTCCGCCAAATGCGGAGGCACTGCCCGGAGGGAATTTCCCAATGCTGCACTACATAGTCACAGCCGGTCATGAGGGCGGCACTGTCGGGGCTAAACACCAGGGATTCGACGGGGGCGCAAGATTCCGTAATTTGACAGAGCCGCGATCGCGATTTGACCTCCCAGATCGAGACCGTATTGCTCGCATCGCTCGCTGCCAGATAACGCCCATTGGGGCTCAGCGCCAGGGCCATAAAGGTTTCGCAAGGCTCACCCATGATGAACTGAGGCCGTGCCGAAGCCATATCCCACACGATGAGCTGGCCTTCATCGCGACCGACCACCACCGCCTGTACCAGAGCTGCCGTCGTGGGGACATAGGCCACCGTGCCGAGCAAGGTCGTCAGCCGCCCCTGGAAGTGTTGCCTCTTGTCGCCGGTCGCCAAGTCCCATTCCATCGCGGTGCAATCTTGTCCGCAACTGAGCAAGCGGTGACTAGCCGGGCTAAAAGTAATCGCCGTCACAGGGCCAGCGTGGGCCGAGATGCGGTGAATCTGTTCGCCCGAGTCTAGCCGCCAAATGTGCAGGTGACCAGCCTCGTCACCACCGGCCAATAGCGATTGATCAGGGCTGAAAGCGAGGGTGGTCAATGTGGCTTTAGGGTTTTCCGCGAATCGCTCAGGGCCAAAATCGGACAGCAAATCCCAAAAGCGGACAGTCCCATCTTGCCGCGCCTCCGCCAGCAGGTTGCCATCGGGACTAAAGGCGATTGCCCGAATCGCCTCTGCCGCGGTGAGCATAGCGCGCTGGAGCCGACCGGTCTGCAAACTCCATAGCAGCAACCGACCATCTTGATCGCCGACGGCTATATCACTACATTGTGGATTCACCGCGATGATGGGACATTGCCCCATGGGCTTAGCCAGGAGGGTTTGCGTCAGATCGGTGCCCGCAAACGACACCCCCTGAACCAGATCCGACTGTAGGTCGGCCCCCCGGAGGCGCAACCCCTGTAAATCCATTGCCACCAGCGGCATGTGCCAATGATGGGCCAGATTGATGAGATTGCCCGGACGATAGTCGGGGACGTCGGCAGCGATCGCCTCGGCCCGGCTCTGCTGCAAGGCGGTCTGTAAAAAAGCTTGTTGATCTGACCGATGGCTGTATTGAGTTTCAAGGTGTTGAGCGACTGCGGCCAAAAGATTGTGGCGCTGCCACTGGCGCACCATTTCGGGCGCATCGGCTTGCATGAGGGCATACCGGCCTAACCAGTCAAACTGTTGAGGGGCATCGGCAGCGATGAACTGCCTCAATAAGCGATCGCGCAGATAAGGCGACAGCAACTCCGGCAGCGCGAGTTGCCAAGCCGGTTCCGCCCGGACGATCGCCCGACAGATGCCGCGATCGCAGAGGGACTCCAGGGCTCCTAACGGCGTAGTTACCCCCAGATACTCATTCAACTGGGCTAACGACAGGGACCGCCGACTAATCATCAGCCAGGTTAAAACCTGCCATTCCAGGGCTGAGAGCGGCGCTAACCAGGCGTCAAGGTAGGGATACAGTAAATGATTTTCTTGCTGCAAGGCAGCTAAGCAAGCCTCTAGCCGATTGCCAAAAGAAGGCAGGCGCGGCGCAACTTCAGTCAAGATTAGCGCTGGCACGCCCCCGTAGTGGTGACTGAGCCACTGCCATGCGGCTGGGGGGGCATCAATCTGGTCATCCCAAACCGCCAGCGTCGCCATTTCCTCTGGGGCTAGACCGGCGAGCAAATGGCGACGACAGCTAGACCCCGTAATCGCACTGGTTGACCGGGGCAGTTCGCGCCCTACCCAAACGAGACAACTGTGGTGTTCGCGACTGGCGAGCGCGGCTAAGAGCTGGTGGTAGTCTTCAAACTCGGGCTCATAAACCCCCGCCAACTGTTGCGAGGCACACAAGGCCTCGGTGCCATCCAGGATGATCAAACTGGGGCAACTCACCAGGGTTTGCACCAACAAATCCAGGCACTGGGTGAGCGAGTCCGTTGTGGGCAATGACCCGCCTAGCGCAGTCAGCACCATCTCAATCAACGCGAGGGATGACGGGCGATCGCGCAAGTCCTGGTAAATGAAGCGCTGAAAGTGCGATCGCACCTGCTCTGCCAACTTGACCGCAAACCAGCTCTTACCCACCCCCGGCAACCCAGACAAACACAGCAATCGGCCATGCTCATTCACAATCCAGTCGGCCAGGGCATTGAGCGTTGCCGTGCGACCGCGAAAATCAGTGATGTCAAAGGGCAAAGCATCCGGAGGCGCAGCCAGGGAACTGGGCACCGTCGCCGCTGCACCGCGACCATTGAACGCTGCCGAGGGGAGTGACTCAGCCTGCCGTTGCTGGGTCTGTTCTGACCAGCGCTCAATGGCGGTTCTAAAATTAGTTTTTTTGACCTGCACGCCTAAAGCCTGAGAGAGCACATCCCACAGCCCTGGGCCGACATCGCGACTTAAGTACCCTTCGGTGTAGCCGGCTTTAGAGGCAATGGTTTGATAGGTATGACGGTGCCAGGAGCCTTCTAAAACGACCCGTTCAATGTCCCGCAGCCCTTCTGCACGCACTGCGCGAACGGCTAAGTCTGCTGCTCGGAACGCTTCGTCAAACCCCATTAACCCAGACATTGGTTGCGCGTACCCTGATCATAGTCCGAGTTTATCGTGTCTGTCCTGAGTTTTTCTGAGTTTTTCTGAGTTTGTTTACCCTCGCTTAAGCCGGTGATCCCCAGTCAATCGCTCAGTTCATGACAAAGGCATTTTCGCTAGGGCAAAGCCTCGGATTGCCAACTATCTAAGGCTCCGGCTCTGCCTGCAGGCTTGGAGGCAGAGCCGGGTTACGCCAGTTTCGCCAGCCCTTTTGGGCCTGCTTGCCTAGCCCAAAGCTTTTTCGATCGCGGCTTTTAAGTCCGGGTCGTCGGGGGCCGTCTGCGGCTCAAAGCGAGCGACAACGTTGCCCTCGGGGTCGACGACAAACTTACCAAAATTCCAGGCAATGTCTTCTCCATCGCCCACGAGGAACTGGTACAGCGGGCTCCGGTTGGGGCCATTCACGTCTTGCTTTGCCAACAGGGTAAAGTCGACATCGTACTTCGACTTGGTAAAGTCTTTGATTTCTTCAGGGCTACCGGGCTCCTGCTTGCCAAACTGATTACAGGGAACGCCAACAATCATCAAGCCGCGATCGCGATACTCTTTGTCTAGCTTGACTAAGCCGTCATACTGTGGCGTCAACCCACACTGACTAGCAACGTTGACAAACAGCACGACTTTACCGCTCAGCGCTTCAGCAGGCAAGGGAGCGCCTGCCAAAGTGGAAAGATTTGTGGGTAGGGGCATAATTAAGTCTCAAGGTTTACAACCAGTTACATTATTAGTCATTACCGCCCCAATGCCGCGATCGCCCATATTGGGAAAAGTTGACCCAGGGTATTGTCAGAAGTCAAAGGTCAAAGACCACTCCTTGGGAATGGAGGGCGGCGACCTCCGATGAGGAAACTGAACTGGTCGGCAGGGGGAGTCCGCTTGCAGGCCTAGAGGGGCGACCCAATTTTCCGCTCAGGGGCCGAGTGGCCAGCGTTTGGGGCTAGGGCCGAGCATCAAATGTCATCTGTGGGCGTGTCGCGATCGCGGCCGGCAAGATCGCGTTGAGCGGCGTGCAAGATGTCTTGAAACCAGTTTTCGTAGCGTCGTCCATAGACCTCTAAAGAATATTCCGCTTCGGCCTGTTGCCGACAAGCTCGACGATCTAGGGCATCGATTTGGGCGATCGCCGCCACCAAGCCCTCAATACTGTCGGGTTCTACGAGCCAACCAGTTTGACCGTGGCGCACGATTTCCGTAGGGCCGCCACGCCGATAAGCAATGACCGGCACACCACAAGCGAACGCCTCAATGGCGACCATGCCAAACGCTTCTACCCATTTAGGCGTCATTAACAGCGCTCGACAGGTCCGAATGGCGGCCTGCAACCCTCGGGTGTCTAAAAATCCCAGATACTCAATGGGCGCATGGGGATAGGTGGTTTGCAAATGTTCCCAGTAGTCTCGATTTTCCAGCTTGCCCAGGATCTTGAGGGGAATTTGCGTAGCCTGAGCAGCGGCGATCGCATCCTCTAAGCCTTTTTCTGGAGAAATGCGCCCCATCCAACCCAGGGTGGCTTCGGGGGTTGCACAGTAGTCGTACAGGCTTAAATCTACGGCATTGCCAATGGGGCGATAGCGGTCAGACTGGGGAAAAGTTGCTGCCTGAGTTCGGGTGCAGACCCCCACCGTGTCCGGAAAGGCGGTTGCTACCTGCGCGATCGCGGCATCCATCGCATCCGTCAGCGAACCCATGCTGACATAGTGGGCGATCGGCGTTTGAAAAAACGGCGTCAAATAAAACGGCAGCCAGTCATAGCAAAAGTGCAAAATGATGTCATAGTCCGCCTGCACTTTATTAGCGTAGGTAAACATCCCTGACAATACCGAGGGTTCCGGCATCACAATTGGGCTGTCACGTTCACTCGTGTGGGCGGTCGGTTGCAACTTGCCACCAATGGGGATGAGGCGATCGCCCGTTGCCAAAGTCGAGTTTTCGGGAGCCACGATGGTCAGATGGTGACCCCGTTGCTTGAGGGCCAGGACGGCATTTTTGACCGATAGCTCAACGCCGCCCTCGAAGCCAGACCCCAGCGGAGCCACCGCCGTCGAGATGACTAATATCCGCAAACTTGGTGAAAAAGACATGACAGGTGTAGCGCCTCCAGATTCAGCCCAAAATCAGCCGTAAAAGCTTAGTTAAAGCCCCATGGCGAGATGCCGGTTGATTCAAAGCAGCCCTGAGCAAGTCTCCTGGGCTTAAAACTTCAACCCAGATTCTCATCAAAATGTCCACTGCGATTCGCATTCGCCGCACCTTATTCCCCTTTCGGCCAGCCCAGTCCTAGCTAAATTGATCAGCTTGGATAAACACCAGGATGTCATCAAAGCCGCCGCGATGCAGCTTTTTGCAAAACCCCAAAGGCCTATGGAATCCCCAATGCTTAGCCCGAATGGGACGAAGACTCATCTTCCGGCAACCGCTCTTGAGGCTTGCCTTCCTTCAAAAAAGCAGCAGTATCCGCTGGGTTTAGGCGCATTTTGTTGAGTTGACTAAGTGCCCAATCGGCTGTTTGCCGCACATCCGGATCTTCATCCAGAGCCGCATGACCTAACATCCGACTGGATTGATTGAGAGAATCGTAAATCCGCGTCAAGTCTCGGATGGCGTTCTTTCGCACTTCGGCATTTTCGCTGCGCAGGGCGATCGCGATCGCGCGATTCATGGGCTTCAGGGTCTGGCTAGTGATTTCTGATAGGGCCGCCAGGATCAAACTCTGTTCATGGGAATCGGCCTCAGCCAATAAATTCACTAAAGGATGAACGGCTGCTGAATTGCCACGTTGGCCTAATTCCCAAATTGCCCGTCGCCGCAATTCAGGATCGGGGTGCTGCAAATCTTGGATTAACTCATCAATAATATTGACCTTAGCAACTCTAGGTTCCGCCGGATTATTGATCGCCATTGACTGATGCGAAACATCTAGAGAAGTTTGAGGTAATTGTGGCTTCCCCGGTTGTCTGCCGTTCTGGTTTGGGAGGGTGGCGGCTCTCGAGGGCGGCGGGGGCGGCGGCTTTACCGAAGAATAAGGAGGCGATGGGGCTGCCGCTGCCGCTCCAGGCTCTTGAAGAGTCTCACTGTCCGCAGCCGGATCAGCAGATTCTTGACCGCGTCGCTTTAGTAGCCAGAGCACGATGAAAGTGCCAAGCCCCCCTAAGACTAAAATCAACACTCCGAGCACGACTAAGAGAGGTAACCGCCCACCTTCGTCGGGGGCAGCCGCTTCGGGGGCTTCAGAGGGTTGCGATGCAGTGCCAGCAGGCGTATTCTCGCCGCCTACGGCATCACTTTCTGGCGTAGTTGCCGGTGATTCGCCATTCTCCCCTTCAGAGGGAATCGCCGAGCCTTCCACTTCTCCGCTCTCGGAGACTGGTGGTAAGTCTAATGTCGGCGCTGACCCAGTTTGGGCACTGTCAGATTCGGGCGAGGTCTCAGGAGGAGCATCAGCGCCCTCGGGGTTGGCTAAACGCTGTTGCGTTAAGGGATCCAGAATGCCGGTACCGACTAAGCCATTGTCCTGCTGGAATGCAGTTAAGGCCTCGCGGGTTTCAGAGGTGAAAATGCCATTTGCCGCCCCCTCGTAATAACCGAGCTCTGCCAGACGATTTTGGAGTGACTGAATCGCAGGTGAAGGCTGGGATGCACCGGAATTATTGTCGTCGCTATCGAGCTGACTAATCGTAATATTTGGATCTGTTTGCGGGTTTTCGGTGGTAGGCACCTCAGTAGCTCGGGCGATCGCCGCTGTTCCCAGCCCGCAAGTCGCCAGTGATGTCAGCACAATTGGTAAAACACGATTAAGCATGTAATTAATTCATTCAGCCCGCTGCGATTGCCCGTTATGACGAAACGCCTATAAACTCTGACCCTTATATAGCCTAACTACGATCAGAATGTCGGCGTCTGTCCTTGATAGCCATCCATGTTTGCAAATCCTTAATACTTTACCTAAATCTCTAAAGATATCGGGATATCGTTCCCATACCGACCGAGAATGTATAAAAATGATTGGTTCCTTGGATATCAGGGATTGATGTTGCTCAATCTAAAAATAATGTATTGGTTCCCTGCCAGAAAAGTTGCTGTAGCACCATGATGGTTGAGTTAGAACCGGGTGAATTGGATCATCATCGAATCTGGAGCTTTGCCTGGTGCGCAGACGCCTAAACACCATCGAGATGCCATCCCCGTAATTAATCTTAAGTATAAAGACAGAAATCATCATCGCTCTGTCAGGTTAAACGAATCGAGTCCACTCATGGGTCCAGAGGGGCCAGTGGGTACCGGCCTGGCTGAATGGCACAGAGATAGTGATGTCTACATTGCTTAACATACCCAATTGTGTAGTGGAAGTTTTGTTTGAGTTTTAATCCCTTGGGCGGCGGCAAGTACTGAGTAGCGATTGACACAATTCATGTATCCATCTTGGTAATGTTCGAATCGAGATGGCAGGTGCTTGGGCGCGATCGCTGATGAGCTGGGCTCTGCGACAATTCGACAATTCTTTACGCTTACTTAGTGAAGGAAGTAGGGCATCACAATTAAACGATGTCATTTTGCCCAAGGGAGGCATCTCGGACTCTGCCCACGACTAAGAGGTCTCGACTGCGCTGCACTCCGTTACTCCGTTTGAGCAACGAACTCAGCCCCAAGTGCGGCGCGAATAACCGAAGCAACTGGATAGGATACTGCTGTGTTCTGACAGTTAAGACTGCCGCCTCGCTAGTGCCTGAGTTGGAGCCTAGTTCTGGGAGCCATGCTGATAGCAGGGGGACTAGTTGACTGACAGAACTCTCAGAACCTTCATTCTGCCGTAGATTGGGTAAAGCCCTCCAGGCATGGCTGAGTGCAAAGCACTCGCTGCGCGAACGCTAAAGCGACAGCGTAACCCATCGAAACCGTTGCTTTGTAGATTGGGTTGAGTTTACGAAACCCAATCTACAAAGCGAACTTTTGTCAGTCAATCAGGCAGGGGTGAATGACCGCTGGTCCTATCCCGTTTAGAAGAGGCTGTTGGCACCGTCCCAGGCAGAGCACCTTTGCCGAGTTGAGCGATTCTGATGGCAGATTCACTGGATACTCAACCGATATAGCAAATTCATCCTCATGCAGCCGGTATCGATAATTGGCAGTGACGCCCATTGGGTCAGCGTAGGCGCGGGAGTTGCTTCCCCGTCAGTGCGTCAGTTTGGATGCTTTACGGTGTGGTTTCAGCCTTGGCAGAGGAAAATCCGGCGTTGCTGAATCACGGATCCTCCCTGCGAAATGTACCCAAAAGGCTACCAGTCCAGAAACTCATTTTAATGACGCACAGGGGCTGAAAGGCAAAACTAACATCAGACCTGAGAGGGATTTTGAACGGGAAAACATTGATATTTTATCCGACTAAGGGATGAAATTTATTAGAAAGCTTAAGCAAAAGTAAAGCATCAAAAATGTCGCGTGCAATTACTTTGTGCTGATAAATGCAACATTTCCTTAACGACAAACTCATATTGGAAAGCATTTCTTGGATAATGAAATGTACTGGGTTTAACAGATGAACTGCGGCTTTGTCCACGGATGCTTTGCGGCAAAAAGGGTAGAGTTTGCAGCTTTGCTGTTTAAAAAGCACTTCAAGAGCACTTCAGGCAGATGTTTTTGGAAAGGGTGACGGCGGCGGGCGCGATCGCTAATTTTTGTGTGTCAATACGGTTGGCTGCTGATATTTATTTAGGAAAGCAATGGTTCAACTAGGGATTAGAAATGTTCGTCTCAAGGCCTCAATTCCTAGCAAGGTAAAGGCGATTCAAGCGGTGGGTGAGCTGCTGACAGAAAGCGGCAACATCGAGGCGGGTTATGTCGACAGCATGATACGGCGGGAAGCGCAAGCCAATACCTATCTGGGCAACGGCATCGCCATTCCCCACGGGCAGCCGAAGGACCGCGACCTGATTCTCAAGACGGGGATTGCGGTGGTGCAGATCCCCGCTGGGGTGGAGTGGAACCCTGGGGAGATCGTGCATCTGGTGGTAGGCATTGCCGCCAAGTCAGACGAGCACTTGCAGATTCTCACCAATCTGACCCACGTGCTGGATGACGCCGCCGCCGTCCAGCAGCTTAGCCATACTGGCGATCCAGAGCTGATTGTCGAGCGCTTAACGCGGGTGGCCGGGAGTCCGGCCAGGGGCCACGGCCAGGGGGCAGGCGCAACCGCTGACCAGGACTTTGATCAGTTTGTTGATCTCACCATTACGGGCGGTTCGGGGCTGCACGCTCGCCCCGCCACTGCGTTCGCCGAAATTGCCAAAGGCTTTGCGGCAGACATTCGCGTGCGTCACGGGGATAAGGTCGCCAACGGCAAAAGCCTGATGTCGCTGTTGCAACTGGGCGCTGACGAGGGGAGCCAGATTCGCATCATGGCTCGCGGCACGGATGCCGCCGCCGCTCTGCAAGCGCTCAAAGCAGCGGTGGCAGAGGGCCTCGAAGCAGAAGAGGAAGAAGCCGATGCGCCCACCGTCGATATCCCTGAATTGGGGTTGGCAACGGCGGCGATCGCGGGCATCTCAGCCTCCCCCGGCATGGCGATCGCCCCCTTGCACCATTACGCGCGGGGCCAACTGATTTACGCTGACACCGCCGCTGATCCTGATCACGAGGCCGCTCGTTTGCGGCAAGCCGTGGAGACCGCAAAGGCCAATCTGACGGAGTTGTACCAAACGGTGAAAGCGCGTGCCGGGGCGGGCAAAGCGGCCATTTTTCAGGCGCACCGCGAGTTGTTGGACGATCCGGAACTGCTGGATGCCGTCATTGCCCAGCTGCCTCCCCATCACAGCGCCCCTGCCGTCTGGCAAGCCGAGATGGAAGCGCGAGCCCAGTCGCTGGCGGCGCTGAGCGATCCGCTGCTGGCGGGGCGGGCTGCTGACGTGCGAGATGTGGGCCAGCGAGTGCTGCAACTGCTGGCCGATCGCATCGAAACTGGGGCCACTCTGCCCGACTACCCCGTCATTCTCATCGCGGACGACCTGACCCCGTCGGATACTGCCAGCTTTGACCCTGACAAAATCCAGGGGTTCTGCACGGCAAAAGGTGGGGCCACTTCCCACACGGCGATCATCGCGCGATCGCTCAACATTCCTGCGCTGGTCGGAGCGGGGGCGGCGTTGCTGGACCTGCCTCAGGGCGGCCCAGCGGTGCTCGATGGCGATCGCGGTGCCCTGTATCCCCAACCTTCGGCAGCGGATTTGGAAAAAGCGCGGGAGGCGCAACGAGAACGCCGCATCCTGCAAGACGTGGCCTGGAACACCCGGTATCAGCCTGCCCTGACCCAAGACGGACATCGTATCGAGGTGGTGGCCAACATCGGCGCACCCGAAGAGGCGGAGCAAGCCGTCAATGCCGGTGGCGAAGGGGTCGGCCTCCTGCGGACCGAGTTTTTGTTCCTCAATCGCTCGGCTCCTCCCACCGAGGAGGAACAGTTCACCGCCTACACCCAGATGACCCAGGCCTTGAACGGTTTACCGCTGATCATCCGCACGCTGGACATCGGCGGCGACAAAGCGGTGCCCTACCTCAACCTGCCCCAGGAAGAGAACCCGTTTCTCGGCGTTCGAGGGGTGCGCCTCTGTTTTGAGCAGCCGGAGTTATTTGAAACACAACTGCGGGCAATTTTGCGGGCTGCGGCCACGGGCTACGTTCGCATCATGTTTCCGATGATTGCGACGCTGGAAGACATTCGTCGTGCGAAGGACGTGTTGGCAGCGGTGCGCGCTAGCCTCAATGCGCCCCCTGTGGAAGTCGGCATGATGGTCGAAGTGCCCTCCGCCGTCTTCCTCGCAGCGGAATTTGCCCAGGAAGTCGATTTCTTCTCCGTGGGCACCAACGATCTCACCCAATACCTGCTGGCCATGGATCGCGGTCATCCTGTGTTGGCAAAACAGGCCGATGCGCTGCATCCCGCCGTGCTGCGGGCCATTTACCAAACGGTGCAGGCGGCTAAGGCCCAGGGCAAATGGGTCGGCGTGTGTGGCGGGGTCGCAGGCGATCCGCTGGGGGCCATGGTGCTGGCGGGGTTGGGAGTACACGAGCTGAGCATGACCATCCCCAGCATTCCAGCGGTGAAGGCTAAACTCCGCAGGCAGTCTCTCAAGCGCCTGCAAAAGCTGGCGCAGCAAGCCTTGCGCTGTCGCACGGCGCAGGAGGTCCGGCAGCTATGAGTAGTCCGACTCCCGGCATTGTCACCGTGACCCTGAATCCCGCGATCGATCAGACTGTGGCGATTCCTAACTTTGCCGCCGATACCGTGAACCGCGTGGCGTGGGAGCAGGCCGATCCGGGGGGCAAGGGCATCAACGTGTCCTCCTTTCTGGCGGATTTTGGCTACCCCTCCACCGCGACTGGGTTATTGGGGCGCGACAACCTGGAACTGTTTGAGCGGTTATTTGAGCAACAGGACATTCGCGATCGCTGCGTCCGCATCGACGGCAAAACCCGCGTCAACGTCAAAATTGTGGACGACGTTCAGCAGCAGGTCACGGACCTCAACTTTCCGGGGCCATCTCCCACGGCGGAAGACCTGGAGGATTTCTGGACAGTGCTGGATGCCCTGGTGGCGGAGCAGCAATGGTTTGTGCTTTCTGGTAGCACGCCCGCTGGTCTGCCCCCTGACTTTTACCGCCATCTGATTGTGCGGCTGAAGCAGCAAAACAAGACGGTGATGCTCGACACCAGTGGCGAGCGGTTGAAACAGGCGATCGCGGCTCAACCCGATGTCATCAAGCCTAATCTGGCCGAATTGCAAGGCATTCTGGGGCACACCTTGGACTCTGAAGCGGCGATCGTCCGGGCGGCTCGCGACCTGATTCAGCAAGGCTTGCGGCTGGTCGTGGTGTCGCTGGGGGCGGACGGGGCGCTGTTTGTCGACCAAGATGCCGCCGTGTATGCCCAACCGCCCGCAGTCGAGGTGAAAAGCACGGTCGGTGCAGGCGATGCGATGGTCGCTGGCACCGTCGTCGGCCTGGTGCAGGCGCAATCGCTGGCGGACTGCGCCCGCTTAGGGACCGCTTTTTCCCTCGGGGCGCTGACCCAAATTGGTCCCCGTTTGCCCCCCGCCGATGTCGTGCTGGGGAATTGCGATCGCGTCACGGTGCGATCGCTTTAATCCCCCCGCGCCATAACTCACCCACGACACCCTGATTTAAGGAACACCCGATGTCAAAGATTCTCGCCATTACCCAAAGTTCGACGGGGACGGCCCATACCCACATGGCCGCCGAAGCCCTACGCAAAACGGCGCAAAGCCTGGGCCACGATCTGCAAGTCGCGACCTTGGACAGTGATGATGCGTCGCCTGACCCAAGCGATATTGCTAATGCGGATGTCGTGATTGTCGGGGCTGATCGCTTTTTGAACCGCGATCGCTTCTCTGGCAAACCCATTTACGCCGTCTCCACCAGCGAGGCCATTCGCAATAGCGAGTTGGTGATTCGCAATGCGATCGCCCTGGTCGGCCATCTCCCCGACCTGTCTCATCTCAAAACCGTTCCCCATCCCCGCGATCCGCTGCCGGAGGACCCCGCCGCCGCTACCGGCCCCAGTGCGGGTCGCAAGTTCTTGGTCGGCATTACTTCCTGTCCTACGGGCATTGCCCACACCTTTATGGCCGCCGAGGGCTTGAAAACCGGTGCCGCCAAGCTCGGCCACGATATTAAGGTAGAGACGCAAGGCTCGGTCGGGGCCAAAAATCAGCTCACCGATGAGGAAATTGCCCGCGCCGATGCGGTGGTCATCGCCGCAGATACCCATGTGGATATGAGCCGATTTGCTGGCAAGCCCGTCTACGAAACCTCGACTAAAGCGGCCATTCACGATGGCTCCGAGGTGATTGACAATGCGTTAGCCATGCCCGCTCCCGCCGAGGGGGGGCAAGCCTACTTAGATCAGGTGAACCAGACCAAACAAGCGCGATCGCAGCAGCGGTCTGGCCCTTACAAGCACCTGCTAACGGGCGTCTCCTATATGTTGCCGGTGATTGTGGCGGGTGGCCTGATCATTGCCCTCTCCTTCGTCTTCGGCATTAATCCTGAAGCGGGCACCTTTGGGGATGCGTTGATGCAAATTGGCGGCGGTGCGGCCTTTGCCCTCATCGTGCCGGTGCTCTCCGGTTTTATTGCGTTCTCCATTGCCGATCGCCCCGGTCTGGCCCCTGGCCTCATTGGCGGCATGCTGGCGGCGAATCTGGGCATGGGCTTCTTAGGGGGGATTCTTTCCGGCTTTCTGGCAGGCTACATTGCCTTGCTGGTGCGCGATAAGGTAAAACTGCCCCAAAATTTTGAAGGCTTAAAGCCGGTCTTGGTCATTCCGCTACTTGCCACGCTAGTCGTGGGGCTGCTGCTGGTGTATGTGTTTGGGGCTCCCGTCCGCGCCCTCACCACTGGATTAGAAACGTTTCTCCAAAATATGGGCAGCACCAATGCCGTCCTGTTGGGATTGGTCTTAGGGGGCATGATGGCCGTTGATATGGGCGGCCCGGTCAACAAAGCGGCGTATACCTTTGCGGTGGGGCTCCTGGCGAGTGATCTCTATGCCCCCATGGCGGCCGTCATGGCTGCTGGCATGACGCCTCCGCTCGGGCTCGCGTTAGCCACTTTTGTCTCCAAGCGGAAGTTCACCAAAGCCGAGCAAGAGGCGGGTAAAGTCGCCTCCGTCCTGGGAATTTCGTTCATTACGGAGGGGGCGATTCCCTTTGCGGCGAACGACCCCATTCGGATTATTCCGGCTTGCATTGCCGGTTCAGCGGTGGCGGGGGCGTTGTCGATGCTGTTTGATTGCACCTTGCGCGCCCCCCACGGCGGCATCTTTGTGTTGGCGATTCCCAATGCGGTTGAAAATATCGGCCTCTATATTGTGGCGATCGCGGCGGGCACCTTAGTGACCACCCTGGCGGTATTGCAGCTCAAGCGTCGTCCCACCACTCAGCAAACCGCCTAACTGGCCTCTGCGACTGTCCCCTGCTGGCGGGTAAACCACCCCCCGCTGCCCTAACGTGTCCTTAGTCGGTATGGGCACCGACTGGGGCGTGTTTGCATGGCCCAAAGCCCTACTGCCAGCCCTGGAGTTGCCCGCACGTCCCGTTACATCCCTGAAGTTGAAGCGACAGATCCGGCACGGGACGCCCGGCTATCATCAGAGCCCAATCAAGATTGTCATGATGGGACTAATGGGGCTGGTGCCGCACGGCGGCAATAGCGTTACCCTTCAAGAGCTTGAAATGCCTGTCCAGCAAGGTTTTGCCTTTTGCATTCCGCGTAGCGGGACTAGGACAGTGCGGCGTAAATTTGCACACCCTTAGCCCTCACCCTAAATCCCTCTCCCAAAGTTGGGAGAGGGACTTTCAATCGGTATCGAGACTTAAGCCGCCGGGTACTAGGACGCTAGTGTAGAAATCCGGTTGCGGCTCTAGAAAATACTCAATCTCATCAGTTATTCCCCGCAGAAACTGAGTTTTTAGGACTACTCGGTGCAAATTCGCACACCCTTAGGGATGAGGATCATTTAACAGCCAATTTCCGCTAACAGCCAATTTCCGCGAAGAATAGATCTGACCGGACCAGGGACAGCCAAGACGGCTATCCTAGCTGATTGAATTTCCATTCCTTAGCCCACTCTTCGAGAAGCCGCTGCGCGTCTACACCCTAAATTTCTCTCCTAAGCTGGGGCTGCTGCTTGTACATAAGTTCCTGACTGACTGCTTCCAGTGGTTTAGCTCCCTAAATCCCCTAAATCCCCCAATTCTGGGGGACTTCAAACTCCGGTCTCCCTCCAGAATTGGGGGGACTCAGAGGGGCGAATGCGCCTGTTAAGGGGACAATCGAGATGGGTATAAACTGTAGCCCAAGCTTTGGGCGCGGGACTTTTGATCGGTATCGAGACTTATGCCGTCGAGTACGAGTATTAGTCATGCTTAACCGATCCTCTGATGGGTCGGTCAGCATGACTATCGTTCCATTGAAAGACTGGCGCTTCTGATTTTTTTACTGCTACATTAAGGGGCCAAAAATGGACAGCATTCTTTTATCCCAACACGGCCAAATGTCGCTGCTTAGAGTCGATTAGATTCGCCGTGTAACGCACAAGATCTGCCTTTCTGCACGCCCTCCGATACCTCTAATGAGCGATGAGGTTTGCCCTCCGTAATCGTTAAAACGTTCATATAGACGACGCAAAGCGCAGAACGGATATCGAGAGGTTCATCATCTATGGCTTCAGAGCACAGAAGAGCAGTGGGTATTTTTCCAGATCGTCCTAGAACCGCTTCAGCTCTGCAAGCGCTCAGTGACTCTGGCTTTTCAATGAATAATGTCTCTGTGATCGCCAAAGATCCAGGCCGACAAAACGCGATCGCTGGCGTGAATGTCAAAGATGAGGTGACCAATCGTGCCGAGCAAGGCGGCACCGTTGGAGGCGTCACAGGCGGTATTTTGGGCGGGGTGACCGGCCTATTAGTCGGTCTTGGTACCTTAACTATTCCTGGTTTTGGGCCAGCCCTCCTGGCAGGAGAAGCTGCTACGGTGCTGTCGACTCTGATTGGAGCCGGTGCAGGCGTAGCGGCTGGGGGCTTAGTCGGCGCATTGATCGGCATGGGAATTCCAGAGCATCGGGCTAAGCATTATCAAGACCGCGTGACCAATGGCGACTATTTGGTCATGCTCAGAGATACGGAACCTGAAATTGCTCGTGCTGAAAAGACGTTGAAGGACGCGGGAATTGAAGATTGGGGGATTTATCCCGTGACGGGGAACAAAACTCAATCCAGTGAATCGCAGTTCGACGAGCCTGAACGACGGGTAGATGCTGGGAGACTCGCCGCCAGCGGTGTTGCTCAAGACGTCGATAAACGACGAGGCAACGCCGACAATCGCGTTGACCATCCCGCAGATCAGCAATATCCTCATCTGCCTAACGATACTAACGATGGTTTGCTGCCGCCTACGGGCCTTCCTCACGCTTCTAACCCAGTGGAGGCGGTACCCAGCAGTGCCAGTCATCCCGTTGACAATACTGACGAGCGGCGAGCAGTGGGCATTTTCCGCGATCGCCGCGAGATGGAAGGCGCATTGGACCGACTCCGAAAAGCTGGTTTCCCCATGCACCAACTCTCAATTTTGGTGCGCGAGGCGGACGCCGTCACCCCTACCAACCAAACCATTGGCAAAAGCAATTCCCTAGCGGGGGCAACGGCAACGGGTTGGGCTTCAGAAGCCGACCCTGTGGAACTGCCAGGGATAGGCACCACGCTGATTATGGGGCCAGACGCGCAAGCGATTTCCCAGGTGGCTAATCGTCACTCCTCTTACAGCACGGTTAGTGTCCTTGAAAACCTGGGCATTGCCCACGAGTCAGCCAATCTTTACAGCCGCCATTTGATCGATGGTGACTATCTGGTGACAATGCGAGGTCGCAATCAAGACCTGATGTCAGCGGCGTCAACCTTGGGAGAATATGGCATGCGTGACTGGGGCATCTATGATCTCCGACCGGCCTGACTTTCAGCCGATCGATGTGTTGTACTGAGTGAGGAAAAACATGACTATTTTGCGACGAATTCAGCAAAGTGCGATCGCCCTGTTTCTGGGCGTGATCCTGTTGACCACGGGCGCGTGTAGTGCCGCCCCCACCAGCCAAAATCCGGCGCTGCCTTCGACGTCTGGCTACAGTCAGCTCGAACGCGGCGACACCGCTACGGGTGAACAGTATGGTCAGTGGGTGGTGCGTACTGCCCGAGGCATCATTGATGACGCCTATGTGCGTGACAACGACAAGCTAGGAGTTGTCATTTCGCCCGATGTGAATCCGCGCGAGGTGAAAGATTTGGCGCGATCGCTCATGCAAGGGTTTCACAACAAATTCCCCCACCGTGACCTTAGCGTCCTGGTTTACGCACCGGATAAAGAACTGGTGCTGTCGGCAAATTACAACGACACCACTCGCAATATCGAATATCGATAAGGTGACTGGCGCAATCCAATATTAAGCAACGAAAAGGAAAACTATGGCTAGTAGTCGAGACTATAAACGTCAGATCATGAACGATTTGGCTGGCGGTAATGTGGAAAGCATGGATGAAAACGCTACCCGTCCGGAAAACGAATACGCGAATTTTGACGATTTCGCGAAGCGGTCTTCCCGCGATGAGCGACGTCAGCTCTTCGGCAAGGGCTTCCATCCAGAGCGGATTCCGACTCAGGAAATGGAACCAGAATTGCAAAAGGCAATTTCTCAAATCAAGCCGAATGAGCGGGATGATGTCGCCCGTGAATTCTTTAAGCATCTGAAAGAACGGGGGTTGAGCGATCGCGATCTGGAAAAACGGTTGAGCCTTTCTACCCACCACGCTCGCCGCATGAATGCGGATGATGTGAGCAAGCTGGCAGCTTTCACGTACCACAACCACCCAGACGTTTTTCAAGAAGTACTGGCTGATCAACCGGCCCTTCTCAAATTCTTGAGCAACCCGATTATCGGGGCTGCCGTCGGGGCGATCGCCGCTAAGTGGCTGGGTCGCCGTTAGTCAACTGCCCCTGAAGCCGCGATCGCGGCTTCAGCCCATTCATCACCTTTACAGGCCAGGGAAGCAATTCCCTGGCTTTTTGTTGCTGGCAATTAGCGTCTGTGGATTACTTACGGCAACTGGGTACTTTGAGAGGGAGCAGTTTCTCTCAACCTCACAGCAACCTCAAGCCCCGTGGTTGCGCGATCGTCCCCCTTTAAATTGGTGCCAGCGCTGGTCTGCATACCAGCGTTGCCCTGAGATTGACTCTGCTCCTGAGTTGCTGTTGCATTGCGCCTCATGGAGATAAGGCTATGGATTTCTCGGTCGTAATCCCTACCTACAACGGAGCCGAACGTCTGCCCAAGGTACTCGATTGCTTGCAGGCTCAAGAGGTGCCACCTGATCTGCAATGGGAAATCATCATTGTGGATAACAATAGCCGGGATGAAACCGCGGCGATCGTAGAACAATATCAATCAACCTGGAATATTGACGTACCGCTACGCTACGTCTTGGAGCCGCTTCAGGGAGCTGCCTTTGCTCGTCAAACCGGGATCCGACAGGCCCATAGTGAACTGGTTGGTTTTTTAGATGATGACAACTTGCCCGCAACTAACTGGGTGGCAGAAGCGATCGCCTTCAGCCGTCAATTTCCTGCTGCTGGAGCCTTTAGCGGCCCCATTGATGGCTGCTTTGATATCGAACCGCCAGCGGGGTTTGACGCTATCAAGCCCTATCTGGCCATCCGCAATCATGGCAATGAAGTTAAGGAATTTGAGCCAAACAAGCTGCAGCTACCGCCTGCCGCTTCACTAGTCGTTCGGAAACAGGCATGGCTCGACAATGTACCCTCACAACCAGCCCTCATTGGTCGGGTCAAGGAGACTGGAATGTTAGGCGGAGAAGACTACGAAGTACTTTTGCACATTCACAAAGCAGGCTGGAAAATTATGTATGCACCGGCGCTGAGAACGACTCATCAAATTCCCGCTCAGCGCTTAGAACGAGATTATTTACTACAGTTAGCAAGAAGCTGTGGATTAACGACATGCCAGCTGTTATTAATCAATGCTGAAAATTGGCGTAAGCCGATCATCGTATTCCGTCTATTTTTAGGTAGTTTTCGGCGCTTATGCTGGCACATCTTAAAGCACAAAAAGCATACTCATGAAGATCTGGCAACCGCCTTCGAATTTGAGTTTCATCTAGGTAGTTTGCTCAGTCCAGTTTACATTCGTCGCTGGTCTTAAAAATGCTCTTATAGCGACCCCAGAAAAGAGCAATAATCTGATCTTGAATGAGTTCAATATTACGATCATGCCAACAGTATCGGTCATCATTCCTGCCTATAATGCGGCAAAAACTATTGCCGAGACGGTCGATTCAGTCCTACAACAGAAGTTTGATGATTTCGAACTCATCATTGTCAATGACGGCTCCACAGATCATACTCTGGAGATTCTTCAGCAATTCACCGATCCCCGCATCCGAATTTTTACTTTTGAGAACGCTGGTCCCCAAAGAAGTAGAAATCGTGGATTGGAAAAGGCTAACGGAACTTTCGTTTCGTTTCTTGATGCTGATGACCTGTGGACAGCAGACAAGCTGAAATTACAGATCGAGACTCTTCAAAATAATCCCGCTGCTTCCGTAATTTATAGCTGGTGTGATGTTATTGACGAGCAAGGTGAGTTTCTCCGAAGGGGCGGACACTTTATTCGCCGAGGAGATGTTTTCACTGATTTATTCCTTATCAACTTTGGAGAAAATGGCTCTAATTTTCTCGCATACTTAGACGCTATCAAATCGGTCGGAGGTTTTGATGAAAAGATTGTCGCAGCACAAGACCGCGACATGCTGCTTAGTCTCGCTAGCCAATATCAGTTTGATGTAGTTCCTAAAGTTCAGGTTTTTTATCGTAAGTCCACCACTGCCAAGTCGTGGTCAAGTAGTATCGAGCGCACTCGAGCGGGAATTGAACAAGTCATTAATAAGCATTCTGCAGATCAACCTGAGATGGCAGCCTATAAAAAACAAGGGCTCAGCAATTCATACAAACATATGCTTTTTGAATGCTTAAATAATCATTCCTCCAGGCAAAAAGGACTCTATGCCCTGAATCTTTTATGGATGATAATGATTAATGACCATAGCTTTGTCACCAAGAAAGTTTTTTTCAAGGTCTTGACTCGAATTTGGATAGCGATCGCGCTTCCTCAAAAGACCAGTCAGCAGCTTATCGAGCAATTCCCAAAAATCTTCAATATTACTACCATCTATGGGTATCTCAAGCTTGACAAAGCAACGATTCATCAGGACGTAGATCATTTCAGTAGGCGTCAATTTAATCATAATGTTTTAGAAAAATAAAAGCTTAAAGAAACAGCTCAAAACTCCCAGAAATCACTATGAAAAATCCAGTTGTATCGATCATAATTCCTTGCTATAACGCTGAGAAAACGATTAAGGAAACCATCGATTCAATCTTGCTACAGACATTTACTAATTTTGAGATCATTGTTATTAATGACGGCTCAACAGACAATACGTTGCCAGTCATTCATCAGTTAAAAGACGATCGCATTCGAGTCTTCTCGTTTGAGAATTCGGGTCCACAAAAAAGTCGCAACCGAGGCATTGAGCAAGCCCATGGCGAGTATATTGCCCTCATTGATGCTGATGACCTGTGGACTCCCGACAAGCTGGCATCCCAACTCGAAGCCTTACAGAATACGCCAGCGGCGGCGGTGGCCTATAGCTGGACAGACATCATTGATGAAACCGGACAGGTGATCCAGTCGACAGCTCGCTCACAAGCCCAAGGCGATATTTTTGCAGAGTTACTTAAACATAATTTTTTAGCTAACGGTTCCAATCCTTTAATCAAAGCCGAGGCGATGCGAGCCGTGGGCGGATTTGACGAGGCAATTTTGGCCGGACAAGATTGGGATATGTACCTGACGCTGGCAGCTCATTACCCTTTTGTGGTGGTACCCCAAGTGCAAATTTTATATCGCAAAGCCGAGTCAGCGCGCTCGTGGTCAAGCAACTTGCGGCGGCAAGAACAGGGCCTCATGCAGGTGATGGCAAAACATTTGAGCGATCGCCGCGCCGCCCCTCTAAATAAGTCTGCTTGCTTAGCAAATTGCTACCGTTATCTACTGTTTGAGTGCTTTGATAAATGCCTGCCTAATTTTGCCAACGGGCTCTTGGCGCTGCGCTTTTTCAGCCAGGCGATTTGGTTAGAGCCCGGCTGGTGGCTCAAGCGTTATCGCCTGATTGGCGTTGTTGTGGTCAAATCAGCCACTTATCTCCTGGCCTCGCCGCCACGCCCCACCAAAGCCCCTGCGTAAGCATTCCCCAGCAATCGGTTTCCTGTTAACCAGACTGAGGCTGTTGGGTGACAGCCTTACAGGGCCACAAGCTGGGCAATCATCGGCTCCGTCAGCGATTGCTGTTTGTCTTGCATGAGCATCGTGAGGTGGTTGCGCAGGCGATCGCGCTGGGCCGCATTCACCATGTAAATGTCGCGGGTTTGCTTGCTAAACAAACTACCGGCGGCGAGGTTTTGGTAGGTGGGACTCATTAAGGTTGCTCGACTGAGGAGTTCCCGCGTGGCGGCATCGGGCAGTAGCCCTGGCGGCAGGTGCCCTTCCAGAATTGCGGCAATCCGCGACTGACACACTTCGGTATTGATGCCCTGTTCTTCCAGCACATGCAAAATACCGTCAAAGGGCATGGGCGCATCGGGCATCACCCGCATCATTTCATAGAGCAAAAAGTAGTCGCTGTATTGGTGACGGGGCACATCCAACACCTGGGGATAGCGGCAGAGATTGACCAGGCCGTAAGCGACGCGGCTGCAGGTTTGGGGCCGGTTGCTCGGGTAAGTGTCTTGAATGATGGTGGCGTTGGGGAATTTTTGTCGGAGCCACTTAGCGATCGTGTTGAACGAGGCATTGCCGCCGGTACAAATCACTTGATTGATCCCCTGTGAGGCCAACCCCGTTTGGCTGAGCAGGGCATTGACCTGTTGATTAATTCGCTGAATGTAGGGCACCAGCACCCGACTCTCTAGATCACGGCGCAGTACTCGCCAGGACTGATCCGCCAGTTCGAGCTGATACTGATTTTGGTTTTGCAAAATCAGCTTGAGATAACGCGCCGCTTCGAGTAGGCTCTGCCCGAGGGGAGAAGCCCGGAGGTGCTGTCGCAGGCGTTGCCGAGCACTGGGGTCGGGTTCGGCCAGTTGGGGAAGATCGATCGCTTCAATCTGCAAATCTTCCCAGCGGGCATTAGCAACTTCGGGCAGCGCGGACTGCCAGCCCCAGCCCTGGTTGGATTGACGACGATCGCTTGGGCCCAGGGGCTGTCGTCGTTCCGGGGGAATCAGCAACTGACAGATGATATCCAGATCCAGGGCCTCGCCGCCATAGGCCAAGTTGCGCAGCTTAAAGTCTTCGCGGCTGAGGGCATCGAGGGGCTGAGGCAGATCGACAATGCCGACCTCGGTACAGGAGGCTCCGCCACTAATGACGACCGTCCCCCCCTGCCAGTTGCACTGATATAGGGTTTGCACTTGGCGATTGGGCTCTAGTAGCGGGGCGCTGGGGTCAGGCAAGCCCGAGAGGATAGCGGCGATCGCCTCTTCGACAAAAAATATTTGCCCAGGGGACGCCACCAAGCCGGTGGTCAACACCGCTTCTCGCATATTGAAGCAGTAGGTATCTGACCAGTTGGTTGGCACGCCCATCACTACCCCTTGCAGGTGGTCGAGGGCAGTTTGGAGCGCATCGGCGTCTAAGCCGATCGCCTCCAAGCGTGGCCCTGCCTCATCGGGATGGCTGATCAACTGCAATAAGGCCTGCACCGCACTCATGATCTGTGGTTGCGAAACCGTCTGGGAATCCGCCCACTGAATAACGGGTTCGGCTCCGGCGTCTGGCGAGTGATAGGGAATGCCGACTCGCAGCAGCGGACGCAGGGTGTGCAGTAATTGCTCCGAGGCCGCCTCAGCCGCTTGCCCGACAGCGACTAATTCACCCACAGAGGCGGAGTTCGCGGTTGGGGGCTGAAAGGCGGCGACTGTCGGCATCCGAAAGTTTGCGGGTTGGTCTTCGGTTGCGGAGGCCGCCACCCAGCACAGGGGATGGGCAGAGCCGCTGTCAGGCTCCATCAGCACGGCTGACAAGCCCGTGGTGCCTAAGTCAATACCGAGATACCATTCGGCTTCTATCCCCGCCTCGGCGGCGGCATCCTCATCGGGCTGTCCCGCTGCGGGCTCATGGTCGCCCAAGGTCGCCAGCACGCCGGAGGAGGCAAAGATAGCGGCATCGGCGTCAGCCTCCGCCGGGGCCTCTTCGGTCTCCAGCGACGGCGGCGGGGCGATCGCGGGACGATCGCGGCCCTCAACTGCCATTTCCGATGCTGACGGCGGCTCCTCATCCAGGAAGACCTCGGCTGGTGACTCCCCCTCATCCGCCAGCAGATCGGGGTCCGGTGAGAGGTCATCAAAGGCAGAGTGAAAGGCTTCGTCCATCTCAATCTCAGACTCGGAAATCTCTTCCATGGACAAGTCGAGATCGTCTAGCGCTGGGATAGCGGCGAAATCGTCATCGTCACGGTCGCCATCCAAGGGGGACTCTGAGGTCGACTCCGCCGAGGGAAAGTCCGCCTCCATGGGGTCCCAATCGAAACTGTCGCCGGCAGCGGGCTCGCCTGGGAAGGATAACTCGTCTGCGGCCTCTGTTGGCAGAGTGACTTCCTGACTGTCCGCCGGGGTGTCGTCCAGAACGGTGTCAATGGCCGGGGGCTCTGGTTCTGGCGCGATCGCGGGTTCACTTGGCGGAAACAATTCCGCAAAATCGCTGACAGTCTCATCCGATAGCGGCATGTCAGTCTCCGACGGGGCTGGCGCACTTTCGCCGAAGGCTGAAGCGGTTTCCCAGGAGACCACGTCAGCGGGCTGACTCGCGGGGGCTTCGAGGCCGAAATCATCCTCTGCGTCGGCTTCGGTCAGCAAGGCTGCGTCAGTGAGTGACTCCTCAGGTGGAAAGAGATCGGCTAATTCATCATCCGTCAGGGGACCCGCGATCGCCTCTGAAGACGGTGTTTCTGAGCTGGTCTTGCGGCCTGTGGCTTCCGTAAAGTCCGCGGCCATGCGGTCTTCCAGATCAGGACTCCAAAAGCCGGGGAGCGCGTCCGTGGGCTCTGAGTCGGCCTCGGTCTCTCCTGGATCGGCCTGCTCCGCAATCCTGGCGGAGGTGGGATCGGGGGATGCGGCCAGAATGGCGTCAGTCTCGCTGTCGGGCAGTAATTCCAGGGTGTCCCAATTGACCGGCTGCGACGTTGGGGACAGGGCGATCGTGAAGCCCGCTTCGACCGAGCCCGCGATCGGGAGCCCTGGCACCTCGGGCAAAGCCCGGTCAGCGGCGATCGCCCGGTCGCTGGGGGTGCCCGCAAACGCGATGGGGGCGTCGGTCTCAGGCAAGGCGGTCAAGTTAGTGGCAGTTGAAAACGGGAGCGCCGTAGCCGCCGTCATATCGGTCAAGGGTAAGAGCCGCTGTCCCAGTTGCCGCTGGAGTTGCGCCGTTTCCTCCGGCGGTTGGGGAAGACTTGCTGTCAGCGGATCCGGCGTATTGGCAAGCGCCTGGTCAATGGTCTCAGAAACGGGGGTGTCGTCTAGCTGCAAACGATAGCCCTCGTCTGCCGAGCCCTGAATGGACCAGTCGGGTGGGGGCGTTTCTGACGGTGGCGCAGCGGCGGCCTCGGGAAGGTCGACGGCGGTTTGTTCAGAGGCTAGGGGACTCCTGTCAGGCACCGGAGCAGCGATCGCGGGTTCGGCATCTGGCAAGGTTGCTAGGGTTTCAAATAGGGCCGTGCTGGGAACCTCTGACGTTAAACGGACGCCCTCATCCTCTGTTTCAACCAGTGAAAAGGCAGCAAGAAACTCGTTTTTGTCCTCCGGGCTGGGAACATCAGGAGGAAGGTTAATCGGGAACGCATCCCCCAGATCCCCCAAGGTCGAAATCGCGTCTGTGGGATTGTCATCGCGCTCATCAGTCACGGGGGCACTGGGCTCAAAGGCGCTATCAGGGCGATTGGCATCCCGTTCCGTGTCCGCCATGACGGTTGCCTCACGGTCAGCGATCAGCGGCGCTGAGGCGGCCACCTCATCCAGGGTCGGCAACTCGACATCAGCCAGCTCAGAAAAGAGATCCTCGGGGGCTATGTCATCGGCCTCTGGCGTCGCCGATGAGGCTGGCATATCGGATGCCAAATCGAGCGATAGGTCAAAATCCAGATCCTCAAAGGACAAGCTTTCCGGAGACTGGGTTGTGGGGGCTTCGTCCAGCGAGGCTCCCCAGTTTTCCAACGACAAGTCATCGGTGACGGGCGGAATATCGTCGGGCAGGTCGCCGGGGGCTAAGTTTTCCACCAGTTCATCTGGGGTGACGGACTCTGCCCCCGCCGCATCGGCGGGGGGCGCAGAACTTTCCGCATCGGGAAATAGCTCAGTGTCAAGGGTCAGGGCGGTCAGGTTCTCGTCCGTGAGGCGATCGCTGACGTCAGTCTCTGGAGCAAAGTTGAGCCGGTTGCTGGACCAGTCAGGCAACTCTAACTCCAGGGAAATGTCTTCTAAGGTGAGGGACCAATCGTCTTCGTCTCCGGCTGAGGCCGCGTCAAATAAGCTCTCAGAGGTCAGGTCAGGGGCTTCAGTCTGGGCCGCGAGCGGGTCCGGCTCTGACTCCGCCCAATCTTCTAAGGCTTCTAAAGTCAGGGGCGCTTCATCGTGATCGGCGCTCTCTGGGGGATTCGCAAACGCTTCAGGTTCTTCCCCAAAGGCTGTATCAAGAGAGAACTCGTCCTCAGACGCCTCGGGCTCGGCAGGGGCGATCGCCTCGTCGCCAAACGCATTTTCCAGGGTGAAATCGTCCGCCTCAGATGGGGATATCGCGGGTTCATCAGGGGCGGCGATCGCCTCATCCCCAAACGCATTTTCCAGGGTGAAATCGTCCGCCTCAGATGGGGATATCGCGGGTTCATCAGGGGCGGCGATCGCCTCATCCCCAAACGCACTCTCCAGGGTGAAATCGTCCGCCTCAGACAGAGATACTTCCGGTTCATCAGGGGCGATTTCCTCGTCGCCAAACGCCTCTTCCAGCGTCAGAGGCTCATCCGTGTCAGCCTCTGACCAGGAGTCTGAGAAGGGTGCGGATTCGCCCAAGTCGGCAGATTCATTGAGGATGGGCTCTGATTCCGGTTCGTCGGTCGCAGCCGACTCTAAGATGGAGCCGTCAAAAAAGGTGTCGAGAGCGACGTCCTCGGTTTCCGTTAGTGGATCCGTTGGCGGGGAAGAGGCTGACGTTTCATCCCCGAAAAAATCAGCGATCGCGCTATTGGCTACCGCCTCATCGACGATCAGGTCGGCGCGGCTGAGCGGCGGGCGCACCACCTCAATATCCTCACTTTCTGGCTCTAGGGATGTCGCATCAGTTGTCGTTGGCTCAGCGATCGCTGAGGGGTTACTGTCTGCTGCCGGGGTTGCAGGCTCAGGGGCCAGGGGCGACTCATCGGTGTTGGCACGGTCAAAATCCTGACCAAATTCGAGGTCGATGCTCAGATCACCCTCATCCTCCTCTGCCGTCATGGCGGCCCCAAACAGATCGGCTAGATCTTGAGGGATTTCGTCGCCAGAGTCCTGGGAACGCTCCGACGGAGAGCCTAGCTCAGGCGTTGAGTCGGCGATCGCCTCGTCCTCAGGAAACAGATCATCCCCTCCCAGATCCAGGTCCGAATCGGCGGTTGGGGCCTCTGCCCAAGCGCCTTCGGATACCGTATCCGAAGGCGAGTCTGAAACATAAGCCGAAAAAGCCCCCATGTCTGGCATCAAGTCAGACTCATCGGCATCCAGATCACTATCTGCCGCCAGTTCTGGCTCATCACCACCCAGGTCAAGGTCGATCGCGATTTCATCGGCTTCATCGGCCCCAGCTGACATCGCCTCCAAGCCCAAGTCAAAGTCCGTCAAAGAGGTCTCGACAAACGGGTCGAGGCCATCACTGGGCATCACTTCGGCTAGAGCGTCGACGGATGCCGCCTCATCAAAGTCGAGTTCTGCGGCTGGGATGACCGCTTTAGCAGGCTCTGCCCCCGCTGACGGTGCAGAATCGGCCTCGCTTACCGCCCCATCGGACCAGTCCAACGTCGCGGCATCAATTTCCGGTGCAGCGTCGGCTTCCTCTGAAAAAGCCGCTAACAAGTCCATTGACTCTTCTGACTCTTCTGACTCTTCTGACTCTTCTGACTCTTCTGACTCTTCTGACTCTTCTGACTCTTCTGACTCTTCTGACTCGTCGAAGGGAGTTGGGGCGGCTAAAGCCTCGTCAGGCTCGGCTAAAAATGAGGCGGGGGCACCAGAGGGTGGCGCTGTCATC
>Ga0081535_100184_pt1 | contig 57862 bp, 55 predicted proteins | sample HotLakmasection3_FD_71020 | JGI IMG/M metagenome (GOLD analysis project Ga0081535, IMG submission 71020) | Hypersaline microbial mat communities from Hot Lake, Washington, USA - Section #3 (SPADES assembly) (version 2) | ecosystem: Environmental > Aquatic > Non-marine Saline and Alkaline >... | reverse complement strand
CAACGGTTTTTTTGATCGTCGTCGGGCGGTAAGTTTGCTGGAGACAGGCCCAGGCAATGGCTTGGGCGTCTCGCTGTACCTCCAGGTCATCCAGTTTTTTGTCTGCTTCGATGGGGCGGTTGAGCTGGTTGAGGTAGCTGAGCATCAGCTTCGGCACCGAATTGGGCAAAATCGTGTCGGTGCGCTCACGGGCTTCAATCATGTGCTCTAGGTAAAGCCGCGCCAGCAGCACCGTGATGCTTCTGCCTTTGACCATTTCGTTGAGGCGATCGCAGCCCTTGAGATAATGGAAGTCTTCAAATAAATCCTGTTTGCCCTTGGCTTCCAGATAGGCCGACATAAACGGTAAGAGCCGACCGGAATCAATTTTCAGTGGCTTTAAAACCGTTTTCGGCAAGCCCCCCAGGGCTTCTTCTAGACGGGAGGTCACCACCAGCGCCTTGGCGGGGAAATCCGCCAGCTGGGGGGTGATCTGGCGGCGGGTGGCCTCGCCCATTTCGGATAGGTGATCGACAATCACCAGCACCCGCTGACGGTGCAGCAACTTGTCTAGGAGTTCAGGGGCGATCGGTTCGGGTTGGTTGGTGAGGGCGTTGATCTGGCCTTGGATGGCGGCAAACAGCGGGATCTGATCATCCAACTCAGTTTCCATCAACACGGGAATCATCCGGTGGGCACACAGTTGCTTGGTCAGCCCCCACTGGGCAATTTGACAGGCCAAGCTAGTTTTACCCGCGCCCCCTTCGCCAGCAATCAGCAACACCGCCGTCTTCTTCTGAAACGTGGGCGCTAGGTCGGCCCCTTGCGGGTCGCTAATCTTGGCCTGATCCAGTTGGACAGGTAGAGGGATGTGGATCTGGCGGGCTTTGACATTATCCAATTGGAAGAAGGCTGGCTGGGCTACCCGCCAATGCTGGTTGACCCAGGTGTCGAGGACGCGATCGCGGTACTTCAACCACCGCACCATCCCCAGCGGCACCTTCCGCGTCGTCCAGGGTATGCCCAAGTCTTGCGAGGGCACCTTTAGCAGCCACAGGGGTCTGAGCCAGAGAACTCCAACATATCCTCCTCCCCCTAGCAATACCAGTAAACCAGCAGAGATAAGGGAAAGTCGGTGTGCTTGCCAGAGATCGGTGATGTCATCTCGAAGGGTCGGTGATGCCGGTGGGGGCGGCGGCGTGGGAGTTGAGGGTGGTGTCGGTGTTTGAGCGATCGTAAAACTTGCAGTGCGCCCCACCGTGCTCCCGGCGATGATGAAGCCTATTAGAAAAATGGGAAGACATTTCTTACGCATCAGAAAGTGGGTTACAGCTCACTCTTTGGATAACACCAAAAGTTCAATATTTTTCAGTTTGTGAAAAATTATCCATATTTCACTGAATCGAAAATGCCAGGGCGATCGAGCAGTTCCTGGGAGAGCCATTCGCTGTCGCTCCGGCGCTGGTGAACGCTTAGGAGGAACCCATTATGACCTCTCCCTACGGCTACTCCCGATTCACGGTAATTGTCTGCACAACCGGCATTTGTCGCGGCAGCTCATGCGATCGCCGACTACTGGGCGGCCACCACAGATAAAGTTATGCCAGTGCAGCAAACGTGCTCAGCCTGATAAGGGCTGACGCTCTGTCTGCCTGAGCCTTCTTGCAGTCGTCCTCACAGACGGCTGCTTTCTTTTTTGGGCTATCGCCGCGAGGGGCTGACCTTTATAGGCGAAAGCTATGCTACAGCCAACTATCGAAGCGCATCCGACGCATGATGCGCCGGAAAATCAACTACTGGAAATTATCAAGGGCTTGGGCCGCATCTTCTGGCGGAACTGCAAGCTACATCGCAGTCATGCCAGAAAACTCATGCAAGAAGCCTTTGGCGGTTCCGATGCTGAGGGCCTATGGGCCTGGAAGGACGTTTACGACCTGCAAGAGTCCGCCTTTGTCTTCATGCTCCCCTACTTTACTGAGCAGATGAAGGCTCAGGGCACATCCGCGATCGCCGCCCTGCAAGAGTTGGCGCGGTTGCAGTCCCTCGGTCTCACCCAAACTCGCCGGAGCGAAGAAGCGATCGCCCTGCAACAGTTTTCTACGCCGTTGCAACTGGCGTATGTCGCTTCCCACTGTGCGCGAGTTACACCGAACGACCTAGTTCTGGAACCCTCAGCCGGGACGGGCATCTTGGCTCAGTTCTGCCAGGTGCGAGGGGCGAATGTTGTGATCAACGAATTGGCCGACAGCCGCTATGAACTACTCTGTAGCCTGTTCCCTAAATCAGGGGTTTATCAGTTCAACGCGGAGCACATCCACGACCACTTGCCAGAGGCAATACAGCCCTCAGTGGTGGTGATGAACCCGCCGTTTAGCGCATCGCCTCGTCAGCATCGGCGCAATGCTGCTGCGACGGGCAACCATGTACGCTCTGCCTTCCTGCGCTTGGTGCCGGGTGGCCGCCTGGTGCTAATTTCCGGTCAATGGTTCGAGCCTGGTTCTAAGTTTTGGAGAACCGCATTCTCTGGTCTGGAAGATCAGGTTTGCGTGAGGGCCACCGTCACCGTGTCGGGTGAGGCATACGCCAAGCATGGCACCACGATGGATACCCGGCTTACGGTGATCGACAAGATTACGCCTCAAGGAACTCCCATCTCTTTGGATTTGGGAACCGAGTGGGCCATTGCTCAGATCGAGGGCAAGACGGCCAGGGTGAAATCCCTGGAGATGGCGAAAGTCGCTCATCTGCTGAAGCAGTTGCCGCCTCGCAGTGAGCTGCAACTGCTTCAGCCCAAAGCTGCTCAGCCTGTTGCGGAAATTTCGCCAGCGCAGCCCAAAGCAGCCAAGGCCAAGGCACAGCCGAAACCTGAGCCACAGCCCACCGAGGCGAATCCTGGCCCGTTCTGGGATGACGTGATTGACGTGGCGTATGAGGAAGTTCCCCCGGCGACCACGCAAACTCAGGCCGTGCTCTATGAGGTGTATCAGCCCCAGCGGATCGCCATTACAGGAGCGCAGAAGCATCCCACAACGCTGTGTGAGTCAGTTGCGCTCAGTGCTGTGCGGCCACCGATGCCCAGTTATCGACCCAAACTGCCGAAAGCGGTGGTGGAGGGCCTGCTCTCAGAAGCTCAGTTAGAAAGCGTCGTCTACGCAGGCGAGGCCCATAGCCAGTTTCTTAGAGGCTTCTACAAGGTTGATGAAACCCTAGATACGGTTCAGGTGGCCAGCAGTGGCGACCCTGATGCCGTGCAGTTTCGGCGCGGGTGGTTCCTCGGTGACGGCACGGGTTCGGGTAAGGGCCGTCAGGTCGCTGGCATTGTGCTGGACAACTGGCTCCAGGGACGAAAGAAAGCCCTATGGGTGTCCAAGTCCGACAAGCTGATCGAGGATGCACGACGGGACTGGAAAGCCCTTGGTGGTGACGAGTCTCAAGTCGTCTCGCTCTCGAAGTTCAAGCTAGGCAGCGACATTCCTCTGAATGAGGGGATTCTGTTCACGACCTACGCAACCCTGCGGGGTGGCAGTCGGCAGGGCAAGAAGTCGCGCCTGGAACAAATCACCGACTGGTTAGGTGCTGATTTCGATGGCGTCATTGCCTTCGATGAAGCGCATTCGATGGGGAACGCGATCGCCACTGAAGGCAGTCGCGGCACTCAAGAAGCGTCCCAGCAGGGCTTAGCGGGTCTGCGCCTGCAGAACGCGCTGCCGGATGCACGGGTGGTTTACGTCTCAGCGACGGGTGCCTCCAAGGTTGCCAACCTGGCCTATGCTTCGCGCTTGGGCCTGTGGCAGACGGGCGAATTTCCGTTTGCCACTCGCACTGACTTCATCTCAGCGATTGAGTCGGGTGGGGTGGCCGCGATGGAAGTGGTGTGCCGTGACCTGAAGGCTTTGGGCATGTACTTCGCTCGCAATATCAGCTTTGAGGGCGTTGAGTACGATGCACTGACAGTGCCTCTGACAGCCGATCAGATCAAAATCTACGACACCTATTCCGAGGTGTTCCAGGTGATTCATACCCACTTGGAAGAGGCGTTGGCGGCCAGCGGGGCAAATTACAACCGTTCAGCTAAATCTGCCGCGCGTTCGGCGTTCGAGTCCAATAAGCAGCGGTTCTTTAACCATCTGCTGACCTCCATGAAGTGCCCCTGCCTGATTCAGGCTATGGAGTCTGATTTAGCCGAGGGGTTAGCGCCGGTGATTCAACTCGTCTCAACCAACGAGGAGATGATCAAGCGGCGGTTGGCGGAGGTGCCGACTGAGGAATGGGATGACCTGAACATTGATGTGACTCCACGGGAGAACATCATGACCTATCTGGTCAACGCCTTCCCGATTTATCTCTATGAGGTGTATACGACCGAAGATGGTCAAGTGCGCTCCAGCCTGGTGCAAGATGCTGACGGTAATCCCGTAATCTGCCGTGAAGCGGAAGCCCAGCGAGATGCGTTAGTTGGCAAAGTGGCGTCCTTACCAGCCTTGCCTGGTGCATTAGAACAAATTCTGCACCACTTTGGTCATGATCGGGTCGCGGAAGTCACCGGGCGTTCCGTGCGGGTTCTCAGTGATCTAGATGGACGGCAGTACGTTGCCAAGCGCCCAGGCTCAGCAAACCTGTCGGAAACCCAAGCGTTCATGGATGGAGAGAAGGATGTCCTGATCTTCAGCGGCGCGGGAAATACCGGGCGCTCATACCATGCCGATTTGGGCTGTCAGAATACGCGGCGGCGGGTTCACTACCTGCTCGAAGCGGGCTGGCAGGCTGATGGCGCGATCCAGGGCCTCGGCCGATCGCATCGCACGAACCAAGCTACAGCCCCGATCTTTCGGCCTGTGGTGACCGACGTGCGGGGTGAGCGGCGGTTTATCAGCACCATCGCTAGACGATTGGACGCACTGGGAGCACTCACCCGTGGGCAGCGGCAGACCGGAGGACAGGGACTCTTTGATTCCAAAGACAACCTCGAATCGATCTACGCCCAGTCCGCCCTACGGGAACTGTTCCGGCTGCTGTATGCCGGGAAAGTGGACTGTTGTTCACTGGCCCAGTTCGAGCAGGCGACCGGGCTTACCCTCTCCACCAATGAGGGGCAACTGCGGGAAGATTTGCCGACCATGCAGCGCTTCTTGAACCGCATCCTGGCCCTACCGATTCAGCTTCAGAACGACCTCTTTGAGGTGTTCGAGATGCTGGTCGAGTCGCGGGTTGAGGCGGCGATCGCCGCTGGCACCTTCGAGAGTGGCGTCGAAACCATCCAGGCCGACAAGCTGGCGGTGGCTGACCGTAACGTGGTCTATACGCACAACTCTGGCAGCGAAACCTTCTGTGTGGAGGTAGAGCGTAGCTGGCGGACGGAGTTCACCAGTGTGCCTAAAGCCCTGGAACTGCAAGATCGATGGGAAGGCCGCTTAATGGTCAACCGGAAGTCTGGACGTGCAGCAGTCGTCATCCCAACCTCCTCGGTAATGAGTGATTCGGGGGCGGTCATTCCGCGTGTGGCTCTGGTGCGTCCCATCGTCCGTACCAAGATGACGGTGGCCGAACTAGACGGTCGCACTTGGGAAGAAGCCTCTCAATCAGAATGGGAGCGCTGCTGGCGGGACGAAGTGAGCCAGATTCCTGAGTTCACCAGCGACCGCATCTTCCTAATCTGCGGCCTGCTGCTGCCGATCTGGAACTCGCTTGACCAGGAAAACATGAAGGTGTACCGCTTGCAGACCGATGACGGTGAACGCCTCCTGGGTCGGGTGGTGGAGCTGCACAAGATGCAGGCCATTGCCAAGTCCCTGGGTGTGCATCAGGTCGAGCTATCGGCTGCGGAGATGTTTGACACTGCGTTCAATCAGAAGCAACGACTACCGCTACCGGGTGGCCTATCGCTGAAATCCTCGTGGCTCATGGACGAGCGACGATTGGAAATTGCGGGCACCCTCTCGGACGGCTTGTGCGAACAGCTCAAGGCCGCAGGCTGCTTCACGGAGATTGTCTCCTGGCGGCGACGGGTGTTTATCCCCACGGATACGCCTCGCGGCCCGGAGGTCTTGGAGGCAGTCATCAAGCTGCTGAGCTAGATCAATCAGCAATGCAGTCATCCCAACCTTGGGGTGGCTGCTTTTTTTGGGGCTATCGCCGCGCATGGCTGAACTTCTATCAATTAATCGCCATGCCTAAGTCTAAAAGAATTGACAAGTTTCAACTCGTCGCCGACAACCTGCTCTCCTTGATGGCGTCAGGCAACATTCCGTGGCGCAAACCGTGGAGCGTTGTGCCGACCTGCAATGCCATCACAGAGCACCAGTATGGCGGCATCAACCCGCTACTGGCGCAGGTGGATGTGATGGCGAAGGGGTACCAGTATCCTCTCTTTGCTGGGTTTAAACAAGCTCAGGAAAAAGGCTGGAAGCTTCAGAAGGGCAGCAAAGCCACTTGGCTGCGCTGGGGTGGTGTCGTCCGTAAGGAAAAGGAAGACCCGGTGACAGGTGAGGTCGAAGAAGAGGTATTCACCGCCGTCAAATGGCTCCAGGTCTTTAACCTGGACTGTTTCGATGATTCTGAGTCCGAGCATCCGATCGCTGAGGTGATCGACCGCTACCGGGGGCCAGAAAACCCCGACGCTCGTATTGATGAGGCGGAGTGGCTGATCTTCGCCCAGGATGCTGACATCCAACATGGGGGAAGCAAAGCCGCTTATTCACCCAGTCGCGATCAAATTCGCATACCGCACTTCGAGGCTTTCAGTTCGGCTGAGCTGTACTACTCGACAGCGATTCATGAACTGATCCACCGGACCGGGCATGAATCCCGTCTCAACCGGGACATTCGCAATCAGTTCGGCACCTCAGAGTATGCCTTTGAAGAAATGGTTGCGGAGCTGGGTGCCTCTTTCGTCTGTAACGAGCTAGGTATTACGCCAGCGCTAGAGCACCATGCCAGTTATATCGAGGACTGGATGGAGCTAATCGGTACGGACAACAAGGCATTCTTCAAGGCCACCACCCTGGCTCAGAAGGCCGCAAACCTGTTACTGAACAACGCCACTGTTGACCTCGAAGCGGCTTGATCCCCATCACGATGCCCCCCGTGGGGCGTCTTTTTTGGCTATCGCTTCGGTGTTGGGACGTTTTAGAAGAGGCCAGATCATGGCTGACATTCAACGAGACAACTCAGAAAGCCGCGTTATAGAAGCCGCAAGGGACGTGATTCGCGCCATCAAGCGTGAGTTGCCACCTGAGCCGTTTTTAGATGTGCTGGAAAATGCCATTTCTCAGATAGGGGATGATGAGTTTTACTGCTGGTGCCAGGAAATAGACGAAATCGTTGCAACCTGCTTGGGCGATCGCGGCATAAATGAGGCCCGCCGAATGGAGTGGGACTACAGCGCTCACTTTGACCAGGGGCTGACTCGTGCGGAGGGGGCTGATCGGCTCTATCAGTTTCTCTTGGAGGAGGCTGAACAGTGAAATATTTCATTGTGATCGCCCATAACCAAGCGATTGGATTCAAGGGCACGGTACTGGTTCGTGCTGCCGATATGGTCGATGCTGGCGAGATTGCGTCCCGCATCGACCCAGCCGCAACTACGATCGTGACCTTCGAGTTGTTCATGACTTAAGCCTTGCCTCATTCAGCCGCTTCCGCCGTGGAGCCATGCTGAATGAGGAAAATTTTGATGCCTAAGCATACTGGATTCAGGATTGGGCAACTGGTGCGCGTGGTCAACCCTCGCCACTTTGCCTATGTACTTGACATTTAATAGAGCAGTTAGAAGCCGTCGAAACCGTGCCGATTGCCGTGACCTACGCGCTTGTCACAATCACTGAGCGCACTAACGGCCAAGAGCATCAGCACCGCTGCCTTGCTCATGCCGAGATGGACGTGACGATCGAGGGGGTGGCGCAAGCGATCGCCCTGAATTGGCATCCCCACGGCCTCCGTTCGGAAACCCCAGAAACCCACCTTGAGGTGGATGTTTCGCAAGAGTACGAGGAGATTACAGCCGCAGAATATGCGCTGTTCTCCAGGGTGCTAGAGGACAAAACGCCGCCGTTCTAGCCTCTATCCCTACGCCAACTTTGCAGGCAGTTGCTCTGATGCCAGGAACCTTTCTCACGGAGGGTTTCTGGCTATTTTTGGGGAGGCTGGTTGATGGCAGCTATTAAAGAAATGGATTGGCCTGCTTATCTTGGCAAGCAGGTCCGCGTCTATCGAAACTTGCAAAATGGGCGCATGTCACTCCAAGCCAAGGTCGGCAAAAACTGGAAGGTGGTCGGGCATGTGCTCGACTGCATCCTGGAAAATGTCGAGTTTCGCGTTGTCGAGTCAACTCGCCAGCGGATACTCACCCAGCAGCGGCGAACCGTTCACGCCTGGGGTCAAGGGACTTTGATTGGAGTTGGAGACCCTATTATTTACGCTCCAATCGACCTCACCTACAACCCGTTCCTCAGCGATCGCTTTCTGGAGCGGGGCACCGAGAACTGCATCATTCACTGCAAATATCTGGTCGTGCGAAATAACCAAGTTTGGCTCACCCCGGATGCGGTGGATGATGCCCGCTGTTGCCCCCTGCTGCGGTTCGTATGGGGCCGTCCGAGGGGAGTGGATGCAGAGCAATGTTAGGGAATAGCTTGAGGTATATCACCCTTACTTTATTCCCTAACACTTTGCAGCGATCGCCTAGCCACTATCGCCGCGCTGAACTGCTTTTAACCAGGAGTTCGGCATGTATTGCGACTGCGAAATAGATCAAGAACGCATCGAGGCCAATGAAGCAGCCCAGTGTGAATGGAGGTCGTTGGGCGCAACCGATGCGGCCTTTGGCACCCTGCCTCAGTACGCCAATGATGCTTATTTGGCGGGCTACTGTACCAAGCTCAAGGAGCTTCCCAAAGACGAATCTGGAAAGCTGATCCATCACAAACCGACACGGCATTTCGCGTTTGGCTACGTGGATACGCTTGAGCATTCCCGCGCTGCCGACGAGTTCTGAATATCAGACCTCCCTGCTGGTTCTCGAAAGAGGCCAGTTTTCTTTTCGCTGTTGCGCTGTGTGGCTGAACTTAATCGGAAGACAGCCATGTATGCAAAAGACTGTGCTGGTAGCCCCTATCTGCCAGGACAAACCGCAAACCTATCGGCCCTGATCAACACCCTGCTGGGGCATGATTTGGGCGCGGCCATTCTCCAAGACCTAGTAGAAGAGGCCGTAACCGTCTCGCCGCAGAATTTGCGCGATCGCCTGCGAGTAGCGATTCACTTTGGTAGCTTGCCGCGCTTGACCCCAAAACGACTTGAGAAGCTTCAGGCGGCCCTGGAGCTGGGTCGTCAACTCTACGTCGAGGAAACTCAACTCGGCGAAATTGTCGATACGCCCGCACAAGCCGCAGCGGTTTTCAACTGCATCGCTTGGGAGCCCGTCGAGAAATTCGCGATCGCCTGCCTGAACATTAAAAATCGCCTGTTGTCTTGTGAGGTGATTTCATCAGGCACTTCGACTGAGACTTTGGTGCATCCCAGGGAAGTATTCGCGGTAGCGATGCGGGCTGGAGCCACGCGCCTGATTGTGGCCCACAATCATCCGTCGTCAGATACGCAGCCCAGCAAAGACGACATTAAACTGACCGAGCAGCTACTGGCCGCTTCCAAGGTGATGGGCATCTCGATTCTTGACCATCTTGTTGTCTCGCATGGGAAAAATACATCCATGAGGAGCACAACCCATCTCTGGAAAGAATAGTTTGCATTTCTCGTCTCTCCGTGAGGCGAGAAAAAATTTAGCCCTGGAGAGAATCCCTCTTCCAGAGCTAAACATCACGGGTCTACTGAGGCTTTTGTAGCACAAGCAGCCGCGTCAGGATGCTGTACCCGCTGGGCTTGAAGGCATCACGGGAGTTCTCCTTGTCCACGATGATTTGTGGGATTTGGCCCATCCATCGCCGAAACTCATTCGCTTTCTTCCGAGATGAAAACGACCATGAGTTGCTGGTGATGGTGGCAAGGCGACCACCGGGGGCTAGATGCTCCCACATGCGATAAATGAAGTCCGCATCTTCCAGGCCCTCGAACGGAGGATTGGCTGCAATCTTATTCGGGCGCTGGCCCTCGCTGGGTTCCCAGTCAAAATAATCGCGGCACTCTGGCTCAAAGCCCGCCAACTGAAGGATGCGGTTCAAATCCAGGTTGATCTCGCAGCAGTGCAGCGGCATGTCAGGAAAGAACTCTCGTACCCGTTCCAGAATCACGCCATCACCCGCAGCGGGTTCGAGCAGGCGATCGCCTACTTGCAGGTTCAGGTAGTGCAGCAGCTCGTCCACCAAAGCCGGTGGAGTGGGAATGAAGCCGGGAATTTTCTTTAACCGGACTTCTGCCCGCAGCCGCAGCAGTTCCTCAGCCTCCCAATCAATGCAGCCGGAACCTTCGATGATGTCGTGGAGCCGATGAATCAGCGCCACCATCTCAGTCGGGGCCGCCAGGCCCAGCTCTCCGTACAGCATCCCGATACTTGATTCGGGCTGGCGGCATTCAGCCGCAATGCCTTGGACATCCCAAAGTGAGCGACCGTTCATGTCCCGCTGCGCGATCGCGGCATCATTGAGACCGTACCGGGCGGCAACGCTCACCGCATAGTCCACCTGAGTAACCTTGCGCAGTGCTGATAGGGGATAGTCCAAAACATCTGCCTCAAGGCCATCAGCCAGATAGGAGAGTGCCGTTTTCAGTCGCACCATTTGATGCCCTTCTCTACGGGCGGTAAGGGCCTGGGCGAGTTTGCGCCGGGTGCTCATGTCACGATCGCGGAGTTTGTCTGTGGCTTTGGTCTCCAAAGTGGTTGCCTTTTTGCGGAATGCTGTGGCCTGCTTCTCTCGTGCTGTAGCGATTTTGTCTTGGGCCGATGTTCGCTGATTTCGTCGAGCCATTTCTTTTCCTCGTAGGGGTCGAGCGGATGTACTGCGCCCCCGGCATCGCGTTAGCGATTAGGTGTGAGGAATCTGTCGAAGGTCATATTTGTCACAAAGAAATCGCCGATGGTAACAACTTAGAGACATCTGCCCGCTAGGGTGATTTCTGCAATGGAGTCACGCGATCGGCTTGAAGTTTTGGGTCACATAACAAACACAACAAAGAGAGACGGCTAACGCCTTGCAGAACTGAAAGCTGAATTTCAAGGAAACGATCACGATGAACAACGTAATGATTATTGGCCACCTTGGCGGCGACCCTGAAGTTAAATACTTCGAGTCCGGTGCTTGCACCTCCCGAATGCTCGTGTACCTGAATGAGCGGTACATGAAGAACGGCGAGCGTCAGGAGTCCACGCATCGCATTCCTGTAGAGGTGTGGGGAAAGTCGGCGGAATACGTTGCAAACTACTTGCGCCAAGGATCGCATGTGGCGGTCATGGGTTCTCTGACAGAGGCCCGCTGGACTGACCAGGCGACGGGTGAGAACCGCTCTCGCCTCATGGTCAAGGCACTGCGCGTTGACAACCTGACCCCCAAGAAAGACGGCCAGGAAAACGACGACCACACCGATTACGACGGCAACGAAGAGTTCTAGGCTCTGTCCCCTGCTCTCAACTGCGGTTGAGAGTGGGGAATTTTTTTGTTCCCCGCAGCCTGGGCTTCAAGGCAAAACTGAAAAGTTCGCCTAACAATAGGGTCAAGTTTTAGGAGACAGATCATGACTGCATCAGACAACCTTTCTGACCGCGATATGCACCGAGCCGAACTTGCCAGCAGCGATGAAGATGTCGAGTCCCTGCTGTCTGGAGGTGCTGATATTAGCGAACTGATCGAAGCAGGTGTACTCGACGATGATGAGCCTCCTTTGCGGGATAGCGATGAGGAGGATGAAGAGATTGATCTTTCGCCAATAACTCTTACAGCAGAAGAAGCCTGGGTTGAATTTCAGCAAGAACAGAAATGGCTAGAAGCCAACGGCCACAAACGGCCACGAGTGGACATATAACCCCCTGAAAAGATGGTTAGTTTTCAGATTGGACAAATTGACGTAAAAACAGGCCAGGACCTTTACGAACCGATTGGCGGCACCCAAAAGCGCCAGTTCAAGGAGGTTGAAAACTCTTATCTGGAGCACTGGCTACGAACACACGGCATCGAAGCCGAGTTCTTCATCGGGAAGTTTTATGACGGCGTGAATGAGGCTGATCGCCAGCGGCTCGAAGCTGAGGGCAAGGTCTTAGTCTTCACCAACGGCAAGTCTGGGTACTTCACCGACTCAGATACAGCCCGATTGATGACTGAGGGCGATGCTGAACGCAGCATCAACCCGATTTACGCAGGCGATCGCAACTCTCCCCACAACTTTGTGGCCTACGGTAGTCTGGTCGCCTCCGATGGCATGGCGTCAACTGCGACGGCGCAGGCCCGCATCCTGGTGATTGATGACGAACAGCGATCGCACGGTGAAGGCCAGCTACTTGATAGGCGCGGCCAACCGATTCCCCAGGCCGAGATTGAAAGTCTTTACGACAAGATGGGCGACGGCACGATGCTGGTGCCCCATCGCACTATGAAAGACCTCATCACTAATGAGGAACGCGATGTCATCACTACCAAAGCTTTTGAGAAAGCTGGGATAGACCCAGATATCACCGCCATCGGGCAAGACCTGGAGCAAGTCGATGCGGCCACCGCTGCTGCTGAGAGACAAATTAATGGGATGGCCGGACGCACGGTATCGCAGTTTCGGGCGGCCACCCCTGACCTGCCGGGACTGATTAAGGGCACGATGGGCGCTAGTCGCTGGTGCGATCGCCTGGGCGTTGACGCCATCATCTCGTCTAACGACATCAAGGGCGATGATGGGCGCTTATCGACTCCAGGTATTCAGGAGGTTTCGCAGCTCTGGGTCAACCGCAAATCTGATGGACAGTACGGCCAACAGGCAGTGGGGCCACAGGTCAAAGGCTGCATCCCAGAGGCGACCCTACGCGAGTTCAATCCCCGCATCAAGGCTCAGGTCACGGAACTGGCAGAAATCGCCGGTGATCCGGTTCAGCTCAAACAGCGCTATGTCAAGCGAAAAGACCGGCAGCAAGATCGCCCCCAAGCCGCTGATGAGATGGGCGAGGATGCCCCCAAAGCTAAATCTGAATGGTTATACGAAACTATCAAAGCCGATAAATACGGGCAGCTCACCGGGTTCAGCAAGGTCAATAAAGCTCTCGAACGGGACATCAAGGGCGAATGGCAAGAGAGTGCGGTGCGCGGCATTTCGGTGTCCTCGGCGATGGCCCAGCATCACTCGCAACTGAAGCCATGGGAGGTGTGCAATAAAGACCTGCCCCACGGGGCGATCGTGGCCTACTATCGCTCTCCCTTCCCCAATGTCGGGGCAGCGGCGATCGCCATCAATAACACCGAAGACTTGAGAGCCCAGGACAGAGAGGCATTCTCGAAAAATGGAGTAGCTTACCTCAACCCCTGGACAGCCAAGAACATCGCTATCACCGACTTTGACCGAGATGCCAATGGTTATTTTGTCGGCTACGAGGCAACCGTGTCCGACCTGCCGCAGCAGCTCCGGCAGCAGTTGGCCGATGCCGAAAGCCTGCCCCCAGCACAGCAATACGAGGCAGGACGGGCAGCAATCGGTCAGCTCATCAAGCAGATGGAGCAGGGTCAAGAAAGCCGCATTGCACGCGCTGAATATCCAGTTGCGGTCAAAGAGTTTGTCAAGCGCACTGCACCGGATCAAAAACCCCCTGAAATTGCCAAGCAGAAAAAAATCAAGCACCCCTGGCATGAGAGCGAGTCTCACTCTGCGGCTACCTGGAGAGCATGGGAGATTACCGCTGATAACCCTACCGGGAAAGTTGCCAATGCCGGGATGACCTTACAGAGCTTTGCCCTGGAGATGCAATACGCGCCCCAAGAGCAACAGGAGGGACTACTCAGACAGGTTGCTAAGTCATTTGCCAACCAACTACAGCAGGCCGACGCGGGAAAATTGAACATCCCCAGCGACTATCAGTTGGAGGTACAGGGGTTTCCGGCCTATCAATTTCGGGAACGAATGGAGCAGATAGTAAACGCTTCTAGGAAACTATCTTCATTTCCTCCCCCACAACGCCAACAGTTCATCCAGCAAAAACTTCAGGATGCTGCTGGCATCTTCTCCGACGCCGTAGACGGCCCCAATGCGGTGAACCTGCAAACCGCTGTCGATACCGCCAAAAGCTCCAGGGGCATTGACGACGACCTCCATAATTTCATCCGAGGGCTGGCCTATAAAGACCACGAACTCCGGCAAAACCAGAAAGACCCAAATGCTTACACCAATGGTCGGTCGATGCCGACCAATACTCAAGAGCCGATTGGGTGGAATGTTGAGGCGGTCAACGCCGTATACAAAGATGTTGACTTGCCAGAGCTGCGGAATGAGGCGTTTCGCGATTTATTTCCTAAGACGGCCACACCGGAGCAGGAAGAGAAGGCGTTAGCGATCGCCCGCACCTACAACGAGCGCATCGCTAACTATCAGGCCGCAAAAGACCGACTGCGAGAAAAACGCCCGGAAGATGAGCAACCGACTCTACGGGTCACCTCTCCCAGCGGCAGAAGCCTCATCATTCAGAAGCTGCAAGACGAAAACGGAGAGCTGCCCATTTGGAGAGCCAACGGCCCCCAGCCGGATTGGGAAGTATCTGTCAAGCGCAACGAACAGAGTAAGTCAGAGCAGTTGGTGGCTGATTTGACCTACACCGCCCGCAATGGTGAGCGCACGACCTCTACTCTCGGCACGATCGCGCCAGAATCGATCAGCGAGCACAATTTAACCGAGCGCCTTCAAAGTCTGCCGAATCGCACCCTTGTCATCAAGCAGCCGAGTGCGCAGATTCAGGCCCCTTTTGCCCGACAGCATGACCTCGACGAAATGATGGAGCGGGCCACCAGTGAGGTCGATACCGCGATCGCTGAGATTCCCCAAGCGGAACGCGGCGCTTATCTTTCGGCGCTGTGGCGGCAGAGCGACGGCATGGGGTTGGCCTTGAAAAAGTTTACCCCGGAGATTGTCGATCGCTTAAGGTCTGTCCCTGAAATCACCCTGACAGGCACCCAGTACGACAGCAATGAAGCAGGACAACTCCCCCCCGGCGAATACACCGCCCGTTTCAGTGAGTTCAGCTATGAGAAGAATGGCGAAACGCGCACTTCACCATCGGTCGCGATCGTCACCGAGGATGGCAGGGAAAAACAGCTTGGGGCGCTTTCGGCTCGCTCCATGCACCTGCCCATTGGCACTACAGTTAAGGCCCACATCGAAATTGCTGAGTCCGGTAAGACGGTCACAATGCAAGTGCTCGACCTGGCCCCAGAGCCAGAACCGCAGGTCGCCCAAGCCGAAACCTCGATACTGCCAACAGACGCCAATCATTCCCTATACCGCTTCGTCAATAACGACGACGTGAGGGATTATCAGACAGATGATCCAGAAGTGCTGGCGATCGTTCAAGCAGCGGAGGAGCGAGGCTTCTCCCGTCGCACTGAGCTTTTAACTCAAGCAAATGTGGTGCAAGCGATCGCCACCATCGACTTTCCCAATCAATTGGCATTAGAAGACTTTGAGCAAGATGTCGCGCCGCTACCAATTCAGTTCAAATACGAGGGTGAGCCAGTTGGGGGCTTTCAGTTTGTTGACCAGCCGATGAGAAACATGCTCAATGAGCGTCCTGACTTGGTTGCCGTTCCCGATGCAGCTACCCTGGCAACGTTTGAGCCGGACGGTAGCTTCATGGCCTCATCCAGCAGCGCGAGTCAACTTGAGGTTAGCTCCACTCAGTTCACCAATCAGGATCACAGCTTTGCCCGGTTTCCTGATCTGATGGTGCTCGACATTGATCGCCCCTTCAAGGAAGTGCTACCGCAGTTCGAGGAACGCACTCAGCAACATCCTGGAGAACTGTGGGCACTCCATTCGACGCAGCACGGCACCCATGCAATGCGGCTTGATGCCCCGGTACGACCTGACCAGGCTGACCCGGAATTCATGATGAGCGTAGGAGTCGATAAGCGCTATCTCCGCCTAGCCCAGCAAGAAAATGAATGGACGGCGCGAATTACCCCGAAACAAGGCCGACAGCATGACCGCATTCAGCTTGAAGAGATTGTCGGCACCGGAGAACCTGACCCCCAACTGCTGCAACGAGCGACGGCGTATCAGGTCGCCCTGGTGGATAACGGCATGGATAAACCGGAGAGCATCAACTATTTGACCCAGGACCGCAGCAATGAAGTGATGCCGATGGCCGCAGAGCCGCAAGGTGACTATCGAACCTCTACAGAGTTGAAGCAAGGCAAGCCAATCGACCTACAGCAACCCAACCCCACTCAGCCAAGCGTTGCCGACGAGAGCATCACGCCTGTTGGCAAACCTGTCAAAATGGCCTTTCCGCTGATGATGCACGGGGAAAAGAACCCCTTGCCCGTGGATACCTGCCTTGATGCGATGCGGGGGTATGGGCGCACTCACACCACCCGCAGCTATGAACCCTACAAAGCCTATGGATTCAAAGAGGGCGACATCGCGATCGCCAGCTCTGGCGACAAACAGGTAGCTTTTCAGGTCGGGAAGCAATATCAGATCACTCCGGCGATGATGAACGACCCCACCTATCAACAGCAGTGGGCCGCCCAGGAAAAGCACAGCCCCAAGGTGCTGCAATCTTTCCAGGGAAAAAACGCCTGGGGCTTGAAGATGGAGCCGTTGGGAGACTACCAGAATGGCAAAATTACCCCCTTCCCGGATCGCTCCGGTGAAATCTATTCCCCCTCCCGCGAAGAACTCCGGCAGTGGTGTGCAGTGGCGATCTCTAGCGGTAACGAACCCTTAACCGCTGAAATCATTGAAAAGGGGAAGCAACTCAATGCCCTCTATACCCAGGAATCGGGCATCAACGGGAAACCGCCGATGGACTATCGTAATCCCTCACTGGTGATCAGTCGGAGCGACCACCAACAGATGCAACAGGCGATCTCAGCAGGGAAGCAAACGCTGGCAGCCATGGCTCAGCCTCAGCAAACGCACAAAGCCTTGGCAGAGTTGACGCAGTGAATGGCGGAATTATTAAGGAACATCTGAGGGGAGGCACGCCAATCTGTACCCTAACAATTCAAAATCCCATGGAGGGGGCGAACTAACTCAACTGAACAGCTAGGCAGTAATCGCTCATATATTGCTACGCTTGGCTTTGCGGTGTGCTGGAGCGCATCTTAGGTGCGTCCGCCAACAGTCACTGGTCATGTGATGGTTGCTCACTCTGGCAGCCCCTCAAAGTTTGGCACTTCCCCTAGCTCTCTATCCCAAGTAGCTTTGCTGGATGTAAAGATGTGCGCAGTTGGCAACATAGAGACTTCAGTGTCCAAACAACCTGCCGGAATGACGAGCAAACCTGCAATCTGAGTGCTTGGCAACGCTGAACCACACAACTTACAAAAGCTTTTGCTGTGGTGAGTGCCTGGGAGCGTAAAGGAATTCACAGCATCTGCACCCGCCAGCCAAGTCAACTTAGCTGAGTGCGAAAATATATTTGCCGCATAAGCAGCCCCCGTATCTTTTTGGCAATGCTGACAATGACACAGGCAAAAGCTGTGGAAGTCCCCTTGTACTTCAAATCTCACAGTGCCACACAGGCAAGAACCAAAGTGCTCAGTCATCGGATTTCCTTCTATGGCCTGTAGGTGGCGCACACATAACGTTCCGCTTCACCCGCCGCACATAACCTCCCGGATAGACCGACAACCTTAATACGGTCGATGTGCAAGCGGATTGTTAGACTGCGACCCTCACCAAATCGACTTCTCGAACAGAAGATTAGACGTCTGATGTCATTCTGAAACCAATTTTGACTTCAACGCGATCGCAGGGACAGATGGGGTTCCGCATCGCACAATAGACCGAGGGCAATCACCACAAGCAATCCCACTGCCAGGCCATAGGGTCGTAGATTACTCCCATCCGGCATCACCATGACTGGTATAACCCAGGCCCAAGCATTGACCGCAGTATGCAGCACGAGGGCGGGCAGGACACTGCCTTTGGTCTGGTTGAATAACCATGCAAATAGCACCGATAGAGCCACCGTGCTCACTATAAATAGCTCAACAGGAATGTGACTTTGCGCCGTGTCAGCCATAAAAAACAGCGGCAGGTGCCATGCGCTCCACGCCATGCCCAAGACGAGGCTAGCAACGCGCCAGCTATAGCGCTCTTGCAAAACAGGCAAGGCATAACCTCGCCAGCCAAATTCCTCGCCCAGCGGGCCTCCCAACAGCAGCACTAGCCCAAAATTCACCACCGCTAGGAGCACATGCCCAGATGCGGGAGACGGGGCGATCATGCCGCCCAAAGTGATGTGCCCAGCGGCGGCCAGGCCCATAACTGCCAGAGGCAAGAAAAACGAGAGAGCCAGCCAACGCCAACCAACTCGCCATTGCAGCGATCGCCTCAGCCAACAATGCAGCCCATCCTGTCCACCGACATACCTCACCACCGCGATCGCCGCGATACTGGGGCCAAAACTCCCCGCGATAAACAGCAACATGCCAACGGTAGGCAACTGAGGTCTGATAACCGAAGATAGCAGCCAGCAGAACCACGACCAAGCAAACGCCAAAGCAAAAAACATCAAAAGGCGTGGACAAAATTCAGATTTATCGTGATGTGTCATTGACCGATTATTAGCCCGCATAAACCCGTTTTTGATGCGAGAGATTTGCTTTTCCAAATACGGTGATCAGGATGATGGCCACCACACCATTGACGAGGGCATCCGCGATCGGCGATACCCCAGGAATAAATGGTCCCCATATATTCAGCGCACCATGAAACAGTGCCACGAGCAAAATGCTGCCTTTTGTACTGTTGTAAATCCAGGTATAGATAACCGCATTGGTCACGATGATGAAGAACCAGAGAATAGGAAACTCAGCCATCGGATTACCGACCAAAAAGACCAGTGGCAAATGCCACAAAGCCCACAAAATGCCCACAATCAGGGTGGCAATCAAGGCATTGTGTTGTTTCTGCAATCGTGGCAAGGCGAAACCACGCCAGCCAATTTCTTCGCAGATATTGGCGCAGAAATTAATCACCAAAGCCAACATGGCATAGAGCGATAAATTGCTTGGGGACACTGGGATTGTGATGGGCAAGCCCAGTAATTTGGTGACGATTTGAGCCGCAATGGCAAGAAAAACAGGCCCCAGCACCGCTACGAGATACCAGACGAGACCAACTCGCCATCGGATCAGCCCCTGATTTAAGGCTTGCACCCCTGTCTTCCCATCGACCACTTGGGACACAATCACAGCCGCAAGCACCGGGCCAATTGCATAAAAGATCGAAAGAATCTGGACATAGGGACTGTCAAATGGGGCAATAGCTCGCGAACCTAGGACGGCTGATATCATGCCCAGCCATGAGATCCCAAACGCCAATATATAGAACCAGGTTACGGGATGTTTTTTCATCAAAAGCGTCCTTGGAGGGATATTTTTTAAGAGATATTCTTTAAACGAAATCCGCTCAAACCATCACTGCCTCAAAGTCACCCGATCGCCACGAGTAAGAAAATGGCCATCGAAACGCACCGGCAAGGGGTCGCCGGACAGGGGCATGGCTAAAGAACCCGGTCGCTGGGCGTGAATATGAAGGTGGGGTTCGCCGCTGGCCCCAGAATTGCCAACCTCGGCCATGGCATCCCCGACGGCGACGGTCATGCCCGATCGCACCAACAGACTCTGGGGGCGAAAATGGGCCAGGATGATCTCGGCCTCGCCGCACCGCAGAATCACATGATTTCCAGCCCGGTTGACCAAGTCAGTCTCTGGGATGGTCATATCTGGGAAGCCATCGATCGCCTGCACCACCTGCCCTGCACAGGGAGCAAGCACCGGTGCGCCGTAGATCAAGTACGCTGATGGGTGCTTAGGAACGATGCCGCGCGATCGCAACCCCCACCGATTCACCTGAATGACATCGGTGCCATAACTTTGGCCTCGATAGGCTTGAAAACGCGGTACTGACTCATCCAAAGTTTTGAGGTGGGCATTGATGCGAATATTGCTACCGCCATTGACGATCAGAAAATTGTCACCCCGCAGCGGAAAGGTCAGGTCAACAGCGGTTGCAGCCGCCGGAAACGGCCCCGCCCAACTGCGGGCCGCCTCATTGCCGACATACACACCAAAGGCCACGAAGCCCACCACCATCACCCACCCCGACCAGCTTAATGGCATCCGGCGCTTTGGCTGATGCCTCAGAAACCTCAGCCCCAAAGCCAGCATAAATAGCACCCCATAGAGATAGGGCGTCCACCAGGGCGGAAAGACCCAGATGCCCATACGGGCGATCGCCACCAGGGCGATCGCCGTCACCAGAGCTTGAACCCCCATACCCATCAGGTTGCGGGGTGGCCAAAAAGCCAACCACCCAATCAATACGAGGGGAAACAGAATCTGGATCAGAATCAAGATCGTCATCGCAGACCTCGTTATTCCATCTTTTTAATCAGCTTTAATCGGCATCGATTTCCTCAGATTGGGCGTTCAGAAACGGCGAACCATTACCGATAGATGGCCTCATCAATGGTGGCGCGAAAAAACTCGCCTTCTGACTCAAACCGCTCAGTGCCGAAATACCAGCCAACCCGCAAACGAGTGGGAATCGTGTAGCCGCAGAACGTGCCTTCTGCTTCGACAATTGCCCCAAAGTCCACATAACGGTGTTCCGCACCGTCTGGATTGCCCCAGCGCGGCAGTTTTGCGGTTTTTAGCCCCCCGGTCTGGTCAAGGGTTAAGTCCAGTTCGGCCTGCTCCCCCTGGGCCATAAAACTGGCCTGCAGATGCGATGCTTTAGTGCTGCTCCAGGCCACGTCACCCAGACAAAACGCCGATGGCAACAGTATTAACTCGGTATGGAAGCGTCCCGCTGTCGATCGCGTAATATCGGCTCCGGTTCCGGTCATCACCGGGAATAGCCCCAACAGCTTCCACTGCATCGCCCCGACGCCATCAATGATGCGGTCTGATCCCACGATCGGTAAGCGGTTCATCCAGGCGGTGGCGCTCCAAATAAAGCCACGCTCCCAGCAAACGACTTGCTCTGCGGTGAAAGGACTCCAGGTCTTGAGCTTGATTTCGCCATGCATTTTGAGGCGGACGGCTGAGGCGATCGCCGTTCCAGGCGCGATCGCATGATCGAGATACGGTCTAGCTGCATCAGGCAGATGGGCAAAGTCATCTGGGCTGAATACGCGCTCTTGAGATCTGGCTGACTCCCATAGGACATTGAGGGAAAGCGGTTGGTTGCTCATCGCGCTAATCTATCGCTCCTCTTTTAATTGCTGCTAGCCGTTAATCGAGCGGGCTGTTTTAGCAAGCTAATCACAGAAACTAAGGCGATTACGCCAGGAGCCGCCAGCCACAGCCAGAAACCCAACAAGAATTGGCTCAGGGCAAGTTCAGAAACGCCACCGCTATCCGCAGGTAAATTGAACCAAAAGGCTGAAAATGTGCCGCCAAAACCAATCAGAATGGCAGCCGTCCCAGCTATGGCTGACAACCTATAGCGTCGCATCATAAATGTGATGCAGCACAACCAATAGAGTGGATTAGCGAACCATCCAATCGCGGGAATTTGCAGAAAAAGCAGTCCAATGATGCCAAAGAAAGTCAGTTCGCCCCCCCTCATGGCATAAACGTTACTAGGGTCAGAGAGACTCCCATCAACAGAGTCGATGGGAAAGACATTAAACAGCAGGCAAGGTAGCGCGAGGGCTATGCCGTATAGGAATAGCGATAATCCTAAAAATACAATCTTATATTTCACTAGCGATATTCCTAAACCTATTGAATAGTAGAATTTTCTGAAAATGATCGCTTAAGGATTAAGTAGAATCCAACGTCATTTCCAAAAAACATCACAGCATCAAGGGCGACAAACTCCCATCCCTCTACAGAAAGGTGATTAAGGTGGCGCTCAATTTTTCTGGCTTTTTGTCTGGTCGTCAAACATAGCCAATCGCTGATTACTTTATATTGTGTTCCCACTAGCTCTTCCCTTGCCTTTTGCTTGATTGCACTAGGCTGGTCAGCCTATGGCAACCAAACCCATACACCATATGTCCCCAACTATGTCAAAGCTATGTTTGATTTCTTGAATGAGTTGATGAACTACGATACAAAACGTGAGTTTTTGGCTCAGCGCAGCGATCTCACTATCAATATCTCAGCTACATCCTCACCGATAACTCAGCAGTCTAACTCTTTTGTAGAGGGAAAGTTTCAACCTAAGATCCCGATATGGGCAAATAGGCGGAAATATTTCTGCCTAAGATCCTATATCCTATTCTGGGTAGATAGGTGGAACATCGTCCACCTAAGATTCCTATACGGGTGAATAGGCGGAATACTTCAGTATAATCATCCTTCCAATGAGCACATCGAATTACTCAGGTTTGGTTCATTATCCTGGTGGCGTACTCTCCAGCACAAGGCTATGTTAGGGAATAAAATGGAGACGCATACCCTTATCTTATTCCCTAACACTTTCGGGTAGTCAGCCCCAACTGCCAGCAGCACCTCCAAGACGCCGCAACTAATTCACATCCTGTTAACACAGGGGAGTTTTGTCCTTGTTTGACAAAAACTATGACCAGACAAATAACTTGCAGACTCCTCTCTGGAGAGCCTGAACTAGTCTACCAATACAAGTTTGGGGTTCAAGCCTCAGAGATGTATCGAATATCATCTCTACTCGGAATTGGGGCATGGAGTCTGATAGACGATCATTACGATCAACTCTCACTTAAGCAAAGCGATATCGCATTGCTGCAAAATTACTTGGACAGCGACCAATTCTTTATCCCGTGGCTACAGTTATTTCGTCGCCTCAAAAACGAATTGTTCGTCGCCATGATTGAAGCAATCATCGCCTTCATGGAGAAAAATCAAGACGTAACAACGTTTAATTTCGTTGGAGAGTTATGAATTTGGACTGAAGCGATCGCTGTCTTTTAGATGGCGATCTCTTCTTTTTCGGAACGCTAGCGCGATGGTGAAATGAGAATGCAATCTGGCCCAGGACGATCAAGAGTTGGGAGTTTAGACAGAGATCGGAGCCTTCGGACTGGGCCGACTAGGTTGCCCACTAACACCGCAACCTCGGCATCATTTCAAGTTTCGCCGAGGTTGCCTCGCTACAAATTGTCAACTCCATCACTTCACAAGGAGGAACCTATGTTTACAACTCTTTCACAGCCCTATGTGATCGCAGGTCAAACCATTGCGGAGACAGCAGCAGCAACCTACAAAACGCTGTCCCCATTCGCGATCGCTACCTACAAAGCGCTGACCTCGAAGAAGGCTCGGCGCATTTACCGTGACGCCTGGACTATCACCAGCGTCGCCATCCAAGTTACCTTTTGGCTTGCCGTCTTAGTTGGCCTATACAGCATCAAAGCTGGCCGCCAGTTTCGTGCTTACTACGAAGCGGAATGGGCCGCAGACGTTGAGCAATGGACACAATCAGCCTGCCGGTTGATTGTCCTGGCCGGACTCTACGCAGCCATCGCTGGTTATGAGTTTCGCGCCTACTGTGACGCCAAGTGGGGCTCGGCTTCAGTCGCTGAGTCTGTCGTTGCGCCAGCGGCAGAACTGATCGTTGCTGATGCTGAATCAGCTCAGCCTGAAATCCCTGCTGCTGTCCAGGCCATCCTGGATAGCAACTGGAAAACAACCAAAAAGCTGCGGGCGATCGCCACGCATTTCGACATCCCTTGGCGCAATGCCAGGGGCGAAGGCAAGCACATGCTAAATGCTGACATCAAAGCTGCCCTGAGCGCTCACCCTGAAATTCTGGAAGCTTTGGGCTAACGCCCGGATGAAATAGAACTGCACTCACCGACATTTGCGGAATGTCGGCAGTGTAGGCGACAGTGCAGGATGCCGCAACATCTTGTAGTCTGCGTAATCCACCAATGTTAGAGCGTTCGCAAAGCTCTGGCATTCGTGGCGCAATGCGGGGGCTTTTGCGAGGCCCCCGACGTTGCATGGGCTAAGGCATGGTAGGAGTTTAGTTCCCGCTGTGCCTTTCAATTTTTTTGAGGCCCCCTCGCTCATTCTTCAGGCATGGGCTGCCCTTCAAATTCAAGGTCTTCATTGCTGACGCCCTCAATGCCCAACCAGATTTCAATTCGTTCCAAACGGGCATCGACTGTTCCGCCCTGTAGCTGCATTGTCCGCATCGCCTGCTGAAAGCCGCTGCCGCGAAAGACGACGTACATCATCCCGGCAACGAATACTGAGCCCATGCCAAACCAGACCAGGGCCGCTTTCCAGTTTGCCAAATCAGTCCAAATCGAAGTTTCTTTTTTTGGGTGGCTGGCGATCGCGCCCCGCTGCATCTGGCGCAGGGTTTGCTTTAACTCCACCTGCATTTGTTGGTTGTTCGCCTTGGCTTCGGCGATGGCCTGTAAGACCTCCTGCGTCTGCCACGGGCTCGCTCCGGTTGTCGCTGAACCTTCGCTCAAGCTGGGCGCTACTTTCAAGAAATTGAGCAACGGCTGCTCGACCCTGCTCAAGGTCATCTCGGACATCGTTAAGTATCTGGCAAACTTCGCTAAGTGTTCGGCGAGTTGCATGTAGCTGCTGCTCACCTCTTGAGTGGACTGTGCTTTGACCTTGAGGAGATTGCTCAGCTCCTCCGTTACTGTTCGCCAATGCCCCATATCCTCCTGATGATTAGTCTCATATCGGTTGACGTGCTCCGTCAGTTCTCGGATTTGTCGCTCAACACTGATTTGCAGTCGGTCAACGGTGCGAGCCACGTCACTCACTGCCTGAATCAGTGAATCGTCTTCTTGAGATGGAGGTGGTGAGGTGCTCCAACCGGGCGCTTTAGCTGAGCGCCCATCGCCATTGATGTTCTGCATCATGCTGCCCCGGCATTCTCTTTGGACACACTAGATAGGTACTTGGGAGACAAGCCCAGGTAAGGAGCTGCGAAATTTAACTCAGCCACCCCCCGCCGCAGGAACGACTGAGTGATGAGCCGGTGGCCGACTGGTAGCTTCTCGGCATCGAAAAAGTTGGTGCTGGGGTGCATCTCTTGAAAGGTGAGTCGGTCTAAGGCAGGCATGGCAATCTCGATGCCTTTCAGCGATTCAAACAATTTGTATGCCTCAGACTCTTCCCAAATGGCAAAGCTACTGTCGTCTGATTTGCTGCCGTCTTCCCAGAATTGATTGCGGATAGCCACATAGTCAGCGCGATCGCCGCAAAAAGTCATCACATCATGCAGTGAGCGCACCGCAGGCAGGCCAATGTCCAACACGCAGACAAAGGTGAAGCGATATGGCATCGCTTTGTCTTCGCTCAGATCTAGCAGGTTGAAGTGTTCCATGCGATCGCGGGTCTGGTGGCCGCTAGCCGCTGGCATGTCAATGAGGGCCACATCAGGTTTCTTCTTATCCAACATCTCCAGCAGTTTGTGGGAGCCTTCAATTTCCAGCAGGTTGCCCTTGTAGACTTGATACTTTTTCTGGGAGTAATAGTTCGCCAGCTCTGGGTTTTCGGTATCTGAATCAAACCCGATTACATCGACACCAGCCTCGACCAGGGCGTAGTAGAGCATCCGGGCAAATAATGTTTTACCCGTGCCGCCTTTACCGGGAACCAGCATAACGGCACGTTTTTGTTGAGTTGAGTTAGCCATGAGTCAATACCTCAGAGAGATTTGCAGTTTTCATATCCCGTCGTCGTTTTGGGATTCTTGACCTTCTTAAAACGGTCACGAAAGCGGTTGGGGTGCAGGTCTTCGGTCGGGGCCGTCTTCTGGTCTGCTGCGGGCGATTTATCAGTAGTCGGCTTCGCGGGTTCCGACGTTGGAGCTGCCCCTGGTGCTGATTTTGTGGCTGGAGCCGGAGCTGCGGTCTGAGCAGACGCTTTGGATTTCCGGAAGGTGGCCGAGGTGGAGCGCGATCGCGATTTTGATTTTTTGCCTTTCTTCTTGCTAGTCAGTGCGTAGTAGGCTCTTTTTGCGGTAGATGGTGCAATGCGAATTTTTACGTCGTAACTTTCTTCCGCCACTGCTTTAATCGCTTTAGCAATCATGTCCCATGAGGTCTTTTTTTTAACTTCTTTGCGAATGTATGGAAGACAGATCCGAATAAAATCTCTTACCGTCCGTGGGGAGAATGATTCAGCTTGTGCCTGCTTCTCTTCTTCTAATTGTTGATTGAATACATCTTTAACGGATGTCACTTCAATTTCCTCCAAACAGCAGCCTCAGCCATCGCACTTAACTTCGCCCTGATCTACGCACTATCCATTGCTCTCAACCTTGCCCGGTTCTTATCACTTTCCAACGCGCTAAATTGCGCGTTGGGTAGCGCCCTTTTCTTGAGATCGACTTTCGCACTTGATGACGCTCTAAACGCAACACCATTTTTCGCACCATCATCCCCATTTGATGCGGTTTCATTTCTGGCTCTATACGCTGCCCCGTCAGGTGCCCCTGATACTGCCCTTTGAGCACCATTAATTTCCGCCTCATTTTTGGCACCGTTCTGAGCACTCTCCACTGCACCGATTTGCGCCTTTTATTTATCACTAATGTCCGCATTTGATAGCACTCCAAATACAACACCGTTTGCTGCGCCTAACACCACACCTGATACTGCCCCTGCTTTCGCTCCGGTTGTCGCACTGACTGACGCTCTACAGATACGCTAGTTAGCGCACTACTTTTGGCCCCTTTTGTCGCTCTAATGGTGCTCCAGTCAGCGCTCTCTGCATCGCCCCCAGTGCTGCTCCTGCTTTCGCACCTCCAAAGATCAACTTTTCGCGATAGCAAGTTGTGGCAGAGTGGCACCATTTGTATTTAAGCTGTGAACAATCCAGTGGCTTTAAGCGCCTGGAGGGAAGGGGTGTCGGCCAAGAGCTGTTGCGCGATCGCGGTTAACCAGGCCGCAGGATTGCTAGATAGTGCAAAGCTTTCCATCTGCTTCAGCGCTTCGCCTACTTCGACCACGGGCGCTTGGGCAGGCAAGTGCCACAGCGATCGCTTTGAGGCGACTGGGGAGAGCTGAGAGAGCAAGATGGTCTTTGTCGAGATCATCGGCGCAGGCAATTAGATGAACTGCCAACAGGGTTTGACTGCTGGGCGCTATTCTCTCTGACTGGTCAAGTAAGTCAGTGGCAATTTGGAATAGATTATCTAGTCGCTGCTGAGAGGGGTTCAGTGTACTGTTTTGAATAGACACGCCTAGCATCTCGGTCAAGTACGTTATTTGGCTTTGAGTTGGGTCGTAAAGCGTTGGGGTCATTTCGATATTGGTGAACGTCGATACAGTCACCTTATTGAGTAGATGTCTCTGAGTTGTTACCATTGACGATTTTTTGAGGTTTTTTTTGGTTATGCCTGATCAAAAACGAACTGAGCGAGTCGTTATACGACTTACGCCAGATGAAAAGCAAACCTTGGATGCTTTAAGTGGAGGCAATGGCCGTCAACATGCGCGAGATCTAATTCTTCAAGAATCAGGTACAAGCAGCCAGGTTCTTCATCAGCTTCATGCGTTTGCGCTGACGTTGAATGAAGCGCTATCAGTTTTAATTGAAGAATCAGAAGGTCAAGCATCCAAAAAGCTGACCTGCCAACTATCAGCTTTGCGCGATGCAATGAAGCAGTTGCAACGACAGGCACAAATGGAAACAAGTATCTCGGTTCAGGAGATTTTGCAGCAGCTCCATGATGCGGTCGGAGGCGATAAATTAGCTTAAGAGGTTAATTCCTGCCTAAAAGAAATTCAACCATACGCTTTCCGATGAGGATTAAAGTTACTAAGTCAAGTGATGCTCAGGCGCTCTGTGCTTACGTGCTAGATGCTGAAAAACAACCTTCCACGCAGCGCTTGTCCGGAGAGGCTATTTTGGCTTCTAACATGGTGGGCGAAACAGCCGCAGACCTAGCGCAAGAATTAGAGTGGCAAGCAGCCCTTCCCAGGCGCAAACCTGTCGACAAAATTGCGGCTCACTACTCAGTCAGTCTCACGCCGGGAGAAGAGTTGACTCGGAAACAGATGGCGGCTGTCACTCGACGATTGCTTGCAGAAATGGGTCATGAGCGTTGTGCCTACTTTGCAGTGCAGCATCACGACCAAGAGCATAAGCGAGGGGTGCAGCACTGGCATATTGTTGCTGCGACGGTCAACACGGCAAATGAATGGATTGACGATAGTTTCAGCAAGTTGCGACTCCGCAAAGTTGAGCGATCGCTTGAGAACCGATTTGGGTTAGTTTCCATGCCCGACCGTCCGACTATTCACATCAAGAATCTCACCACTGGAGAGTCAAGACAAAAATCGCGAACGGGTGAGGTGTTGCCCAAGGAAAAGTTGTGGGCAGCGATTGACGCAGCCACAGCGGATAAACCGACGATGGCGCTGCTCGTCACACAACTCAAAGCCGAGGATATTGACGTTCAACTCCGGCGCAGCGGCGATCGCTACACGGGCATCAGCTTTGGAATCGACGGCTCTGCCTTTGCTGGACGACGATTGGGCCGCGCCTACTCATTTGAGGGCCTTCAGAAATATCATCTAGTCCATTACGACACAGCTCAGGATAGCACTTTGCAGCAAACGGCAAATGCGAGCCCTGCCGAGTGCCAACAGAAGCTGGCCGACTATGAGGAGTACCAGCGGAAACTGCGGGAGCTGTACGAGCACTATGCCCAACCATCGACCAATCAGGAGTCGGGGATGGAGCGAGATCGCACAGTGGCGCTAGGCGCGATCGCCGCAGGACATTCCGAGCAGGAGGTATTAGAAATCGTCCGGCAGGGCGATACTGCCCAGGCGGTGAGGCAAGGGTTTGGGCAACATGAAGAACTAGACTATTGCCAAAGTGTCATTCAGGCGCAGATGGAGTCACAGCAGCAACAGCTAATTGAGCAGCATCGGCAAATTCATAATCTGACTCAGGAGAAGCAAAAACGACAAAAGTGGCAGTGGCGGCTAAAGAAACCCTATATGGAACTTTGACATACTCCCCCGTTTTCTAAACGGGGGAGTATGTCAAGCTTGCTCTTCGTAAATGATTAATTTCGGAGAATCAGGAAAATGTAGTTGAGTAAACATCCTTCTCGAAGGCTAGAACATGAATAGAGCAGAGATTTTTATGTATTGTGGCTATTACTACTAAGTCGAATCTTATCGGTATTGAGCTGAAACTCTATCAATACACTGCTCTTCCTTTTGCCCGGTATCTCACAAGCATTCAGTAAGAAGCCTTTCTCCTTCAATTCATCAACCGTTCGCCAGAAAATAGTGCTGTTCCGAGAAGTATTACTTCCAAATAAGTCCAAATTCTTGAACAAATGACGTTTCGATATTGTTAGATACTGACCGTCTTTTGGAGAATCCCATTTTAGTCGGCTAGCTAAATATATAAGTAGCTTTGTTCCATAATTGTTGTTGGCGCTGCCTCCAACTCGCTGTTGCATGTCAATATTGCCAAAAAGCACATAATCACCACCAGCCGGTGTTGGTGTTTGGAAAAACTCCAAATTCACTAAGTATTCATCTGCTGACCCGTAGGTATAATCAGCTGCTTTGTCTGTATCAAAATCACGCTGTACATTGTCAACTTTAAATTTTTGAATGCGCAGAATGTTTTTGATCGTGACTTCAGCGACGATGCCATTAGCAGTCTCAGTTTCTTCAGCGTAAACTAGCTCCGTTCTGTGTAATGCCATTAGATCGCAATGAAGCTGGGATCTGATGTTTGCATGAAAGCCACCATCCTTAGTGCGGCTATAGCCCATAACTTCTAGTAAATCATTCGAGCGAAATTTCGCTATTGGCCCAGTCTCACAAACAGAGGCCGCTCTGTAAAGATAAAGAACTAATTCCACTTGTCGCGGATTTAAAAAGGTAAGCAGTGTTGCTGTCAACCGTCGAACCCGCATATCCTCAATTTTTTCTAAGCCTTTAATACCTTTGCTTAAGTAGGCTTCTAAGTCTATGTTGTCGTACTGCTTTTTAAGTTCCTGCCATGCTTCTCTAGAAAGATTTTCCAAGGGAATCCGGCGCGTCAGAGCAACTTCACTCATTTCTTCTGGATCAGCATCGACCCTCATCTCTAAATAATAACCACCTGCATCTGCACGGAGAACGGGCAAATTAACATCAGGATTACGAAACGAAGCGCCTGCACGAGGCAAGAGTCGAACAAGTTGGCTATCGACTGCGAATAAATCAAGTTGCGCGCTTGAGTTGCCCATAACAAATGCTTTCCACAGCTTCGGTTAATGAACCTCATAATAAAGGCGTTCTTTCAAAATAGAAAATACCTATCAATTTAGCGTACGTTTTTTAGCCAATTGCCTATCAATTTAGCGTAGGGAATTGCCTATCATTTTACCGTATATAGCGCGTCAACGCCTATCAATTTAGCGTAGGGAATTGCCTATCATTTTACCGTATATAGCGCGTCAATGCCTATCAATTTGGCGTAGAGAATTGCCTATCATTTTGCCGTATGTAGTGAATGCTCTCATCAGCTTACTTGTTTCTGGCGAGAGGTCTTGGCTAATTGCCTATCAATTTGGCGTAGAGAATTGCCTATCATTTTGCCGTATATAGCGCGTCATTGCCTATCAATTTGGCGTAGAGAATTGCCTATCATTTTGCCGTATATAGCGCGTCAATGCCTATCAATTTGGCGTAGAGAATTGCCTATCATTTTGCCGTATCTCTTGCCTATCACTTTGCCGTATTAAGAATTTTAAGCGGTTGAATCCCTTATATTCCAGTGCTAACCTCTGCCTATCAAAACAGATGAACTGATGCCTATGGTTCAAAATCTGTCTTAAGCAATCAGGGTAGTTCTTACGCGGTTGCTCAAGGCAACTGGCTCACAAAAGACCAAAAGCAAAGACCCTAGCTCACCGTCCAAAGTTCGCATAGGGCCTTTACTTAATTACACAGTCCACAGATGTGGACGATTTTATCGTGCTTAACAATTTTAGCAACTCTAAATTCGATTCACTAGAGCAGCTTGGGTTTGTTCACAATGACGGCTTAGGAGGTGTGCCATTTTAGCGGCAGGCACTACCTCTTTCGCTTACATAGAGGAGAAAGAAACCTTTCTCACTCTATTTCCGCATCGCTATGATTTTATTTATGCCACTCATCCTGACCATGGAGATCGCCCTCAATGGCAAACTGAGAGCCGCTATCCCCTCAGCGATCGCCTCATTCAGCAAGGGGCTTACCTCTATGGAGTGCGGTTTGGCACCGAGACTCAATATTGTCTGCTAGATATCGATATTGGCAGTGCATATCATCCAAAACAAGACCCGTTAGCCATTAAGCGGATTGCAGATGCTTTAGAACCTCTGGGTCTTGTCAGCTATGTGGTCTGTACCTCTAGCTATTCGCAAGGGCTGCACCTTTACTTTCCGTTCGAGACACCTCAGAACTCCTGGCAGCTTTCAACCGTGGTCATGACCCTGCTAGAAAATCAGGGTTTCAAGTGCCAGCCCGGCCAATTGGAGGTGTTTCCTAATCCTAAGCTTTACGTGGTTGAGGGCACACAGACTCTCTTTAATGCCCATCGGTTGCCCCTGCAAGCAGGCTCCTATTTGCTTAATGCTGAATTGGAACCCATTAGCAGTCATCAGGAAACGTTTGTTCAACAGTGGCAGCGGTGCCAGCAGCGTAACTCAATTGACTCAGAGATTATTGGCCAGCTACTTCGGCAGCAGTGTCGCCGTCGCCATCGGGTATCGCAACGAGCGGATAAGTTTCTCAATGATCTCAATGCTGAAATTGAGGTCGGTTGGACAGGGAAAGGACAAACGAATCGTCTGCTGGGCCGCATTACGATGCGGGCTTACGTTTTTCATCACGTTATCCATGGAGGCTTGCCCCTAAGCGGGGATGCCTTGATAGAGGTGATTGTCACTACCGCTCAATCTTTGTCGGGATATCGTGAGTGGTGTGGGCATCAGCATGAAATTCACCAGCGAGCCGCTGAGTGGGCTAGATGTGTTGAAAACAGCCACTATTTTCCCTACGGCACGTCGCAAGGCAAATACAAGTCCAAGCAAAATGCTAAAGATAGTGCAGTTATTGAAACGACCTGGAACGAACAGCGATCGCAAACGGCCCAACATAAAATCCAAACAGCGATGTTGGACTTATTCAATAGTGGTAACCTTCCTCAAACAACAACTGTTCGGTTCAAAAAACTGTTGGAGTATGGCATTGGTGGCAGCACGCTCTACAAGTACAAGTCCCTTTGGCATCCGAACCTGTGGAAAACCCCCCAGACCCCCCAACCTCTAAATGGGGCGGCAGCAGCGGCAACGGCTACGCCAACCGCTGCTGCTCACCCTACAAGCTTATTACCTGGCGATGATAGTAATCCTTTGCAGGGCAAAGGTTTGAGGCACTCTGAGGAGGCTGCTTCGGCATCGGAGGTGCGTAATGAGGATGGGGTGGTCGGCTGGCGACAGCTATTTTTAGACCTCAAAACGCGACAAGCGCAGCAAAAACGTCAGGCGAAATCGCAAAAAGAGGCTTACTGGCAGTCTAGAGCGCGACAAGATCGTCAGAGTTATCGAGAAAAGATGGTGGAGTATCTGCGATCAGGGGATCCAATCCTGATTCGGGAGGCCGAGCAGTGGTTTTGCCGTGAGAGCGCCAGTGAGCAAAACCGAGAGCCGCTTTGATGGCGGCGATCATGTTTTGCACTAAGTGCAGACTCCCCCATGAATTTGCAAGAAGTAGAGCAACTTGACGAGTTCGTACTCGTTCAGTTCGCGCAAAGAAGATCGCCCCTCGAAGCGGGGCCGCAAAAATTCACGCAAGTCCTCAATTTGCCACTTAAACTGTTGAATTTTTTGCTGAACGAGTGAATAGCACTCATCAAATGGGATATCTGGGGGTGGGCCTTGGCTAGAAGGTTCAGGTTCAGGTTGTGGCAAACCCCCAAAATCCCCCCGGACCCCCCTGTTGTTAATATTTTTCTCTTCCGAACCAACCTCAAGAAGATCACACTTCATTATCCCCCCCCTGGTGTGTAACACCTGCTGTTTATCAGGGTTTGGTGGATCGGGTTCAGGTTTGGGATCGGATAATTCCATCGCCGCCTTGACTGAAACCTGTATCGGCTCTGCTGTTACAGACACTTCATTGGGATGCCAGAGATCCGCGTTCTTGTAGACCGTTTTTACGCTGCTGCAAGCAACCTCGGCGATGCGGTGGGCGAAGTTGCGGATTGTCGTGATGGGTTCGCTGTCCCGAATTTTGGCGATCGCCTCAGCAATGCGGCGACGGGCATCGGCGGCTCTTACAGCGTTTTTGCCTCCTGGCGGCGGCTTGGGCTTCTCCCTAGTGCCGTAGGGCCAATAGAGATTGGGGATTGATCGAGCCCACTCCCTCGCGCGTTTATAGATATCAGGTTGATGGCCGCAGTATTGCTCGTAGCCGGGAGAACTGGTAGCGACATCAACGATGTAAGTCACCAGGTCTGAACCATCTAGTCCTTCAAAAACGTGCCCCCGCTCGGCGATCGCTTTGATTAATCGGTTGGTTTGTCCTGGCCCGGTCCAGCCCTGGGCAATCTCATCGTCTAAATCCGCTTTCCATGCGGTCGCTGTTTTTGAGAGCCTGCGCCTGCGAGATGCCTGCTTCCGCGCCTCACGACCATGCGGTAGTGCTGCCCGCAGCATCTCCATGTCCTGTCCCTGTGCAGCCCAATCCCAGTTTGCGAAAAACACAGAGAGGCGATCGCCTATCGGATTGAGGTCATCATCCAGCAGGCAGGAGCCTGACTGCGGCTGGAGTGGGAGCCGATGACCGTTGTACTCAATGAATTTGTCAACGCCGTAAGTCTTCGTGTTGGGGAAGATTTCGAGGTGGCCCTTCTCAATCTCAAACCCTTGAGCAATCAGGCATTGTTCGACAACGCAGGCTAAACCAAAGGTGGGAACCTCTGTAGGCAGAGGAATATAAACATGCAGCCCGCCGCTAACGCTGGAGCTAATAGGCAACGTGCGAGCAATGCCAATCATCTCCAAGGCATCCTTGATAGCCGTAACAGCCTCGGCGTTGCAGTAGCGACCGAGTGTGTCGAGATCAATCAGCGCATACTTAGTCGTATGGCCGAACCTAACGCCAACTAGCTTGTGAGGATCTAGCCAGTCGCGCCACAGCGATCGCGGGCGCTGCTCGTAGTTTAAGGTGCGCCATCGAGCTGGAGCCGCGTTGGGGGACTCCAGCATTTCCCAAAGATAATTGCCAAAAATACTGAGGAGTTGTTGCCCGTCTTCAGATCTAGGCAACAACGAAGCATTCTCTTCGCCAGGGCAGTTCATAAGGAGTCAAGGTTATAGGCTGACTAGAACCTTGAGCCTCCTGAGATTCCGCAAAAAATATGTTGCAAAATCTGCCTAACTGCTAATATAAAAACAGCTAAGTGAGGCTCAATTCAGTCAGCAAGACTAAATTCAGTCAAACTTTAGTTACTTCGGAAGAAAGGCGGCCCACCATCCTTCCTATTAGATCCCCTGGCGTTTTAACGTCAGGGGATCTTGCTATGTACTGTTCATGCTTTCCTCGCTCAACTGCACTTATTCCGTGCAAGTTTTCGTGTATTAGAATCCTTCTTAGCCGTATGTTACCGCTTAGCCAGCGAGATCGATCAATAAATCTAATCGATCTCGCTGGCTAGGCCGGGGGGATGGGCAGGCAAATATGCGCGTTTTCGGGAAGTAAGGGGGTTTGCTATTGCCCCCCACTTGCGCCTATCTTATGTAGAAGGATTTAGAGGGCACTAAGCTTCCTATGGACAGTAGTGATAGTGGAGACAAACTCTTTCGAGTCAGTCTCCAGGCCGCGCTAAGGTTCACATTGAAAGATAAAATCGGCACTACTGCGGGCCAGTTCGCTGCAAGGGCACAAATTGGCGAGAGTACTCTTTCAGAGTTCATGAACTCTCGTAGGTCGATTAACCTTTCTACTTTCGAGGCGCTAGTGTTTGCCTTAGACCGGGAACAGTATGACTACTTCTTGTCGATTCTATTCAATGGAAACGGCATGCTTCAAGGCGCGGATGTCAGCTTTGAGGAAGACACTGAAGATCAAAGGTCGGTTCGAGATGCTTTCTTTGCGCTGGTTGCTAGTTACTGCTATAGATGTAGCCAAGCCGAGCAGCTTGACCTCTTGGCAGTTATTTACGAGGCATCCTTACAGAACCCGACCCTAGCATTGGATCAATAGGATGAGTCGTGAGAGAAAAACGACCGTGGGAGAGAGAAAACTCGTTAAGGCTGTCTAGCCACGATTTTTTGGCGCGATTGGATAACCTCTCTGAGTATATCCATGTACTCGTCTTGAGTACAGGCTATAAGGTGCTTCTGTAAAAGCGTTATCGTTTCTTTGTGTGTCGATTGTCCTTTTCCATCTCTCCCCCCAGGATTGAGTAGCGCAAAGTAAAATGATTGGGCTTCTATCGGCAGTCCATTGAGCACTTTTTGCAGACGCTCTGTCCCTAAGTCGGTACTTCCTGCCAGGAACCGGGATAAGCTACTTTCAGAAATGCCACTGGCCTGTGTAATTGAGACGCGAGAAACTTGAAATTCTTTAAGAGTTAAATCAAGAGCATGTCTCAAGCTGATCGTATTAACTTTTCTCATGATCAAATTGTTCATGATTATTATCTTTAACTGGCCTCTCAAACTAATACTTGGATTTTCTCATGTCAAATCCCCCTGGGGGAGGATCTTTTGCTCTCAGGGAGGGAAGGGAACAACTCAGAGACATCTACTCGATATCTTAATGAAGTAGTTCTCGGAGGTGCGTAGGTTTGATGAAGGGCCACTACTGCGACAACCACAGGATCAGCCAGATTGAGGCCGCACTAAATGCCATTTTCAAGCAAATGGGTCTGGATAGTTCGCCGTTAGATGGCTTTGAATATTCCACCCCCGTTCTCGTTCAAGACTTGTTGGCAAATGCAGAAGAACTTTCTGAACTCTGCGAGGTCTTATCCCAGAGATCCCTAAGTGTAGCGCAGCTTGAATCATTAAAGGCTCTAGAACTCACGGTGATGACGCTGGAGCAAAAGGTTGAGGATTTCGCGTCAGCTATTCGGGGGTAGCGCCATGGCAACCTTTGCAACAGGCAAGGCCATCATTCGAGATAGCTGGATGGATACGGTATGGATTGGTGGTCCCGGCGTAGTGCTATTCTTGCTGCTCCGGCAATTCTTTCCGATCAATGTGGTGCCAACTCCCTCGATGGAGCCAACCATCAAAGCGGATGAGCGAGTGTTGGTCAATAAGTTGAGCCAGAGTCCTCAGCGAGGTGACCTTGTACAGTTTGATACAGGTTTTCGTTACGGCCTGGGCGATCGTGAGGCTGTAAGGTTCATCAAGCGAGTTGTGGCTATTCCAGGTGATACCGTAGCGATTGAATCGGGTCAGTTAGTTGTCAACGGAGTTGTCATTGAAGAGGATTACGCTACTGTTGCAACTGAAGACTATGCCATGGTTAAGGTGCCTGCTGATCATTATTTTGTACTGGGTGATAACCGGGAAAAATCCTATGACTCGCGCTTTTTGGGAGCGATCGAAGCAGACCAAATTGAGGGACAAGTTATCCTCATTTTTTAGGGCGACTTTAAACTGGCCTAGACATCTATACGCTCGTCATCGTGAGCGTCGCCTGACGATGATAGTTGTCCAAGATGTTTGAGTCGGTCAAATGGTTGATGTCGTCGCTAGGGAGCGACACGGCATCGAAGAAGTAATAGCCAACACCGTCTTGCGTTTGGATGAAGGGATGTTTATATCCTGGTTCTAGCCTCCATTCTGTTTCCAGGTTACTTTTTAGCTTCCTGCGCAAGTGGCAAACCGTCTTGTCGATCGCTCTATCGCCGACCTCATCTGGCTCCCTGATTAGATTCGCCACGATTTCATCACGACTCCATATCTTGCGCGGAGACTGAATGAATAGCCTCAAGATAGAAAACTGAACGGGGCTAACCCGAAATTCTTTAAAGAGGGTGCCATGAGCACTTTTTATATAACAGTCCTGGGTTTCTGTATTAATCAGTAAGTGCGATGACATCAGTGTTGCTTTACCAATCCCAATTCTGCGATCTAACGCAGCAAGTCGGGAAAAAAAGATCTGGCTTTCGATAGGTTTTTGAAAGACTAAATCAAACCCAAGGTCAAGATAAAGGGACTCAGAATGGAGCCTAGATTGTCGAGGAATTACACCAATCATGACGGGATAATATCCTCCTGTGGTTGGAGTTATGTATAGTTCTTTTAGGCGTGAAAAGAAAGCTGGTAAAGCTATAAACGTCTCTGTGTCAATGACGACTACATCTGGCTGATCCCTCTGTATTAGCGGGATAGACTGATATGGTTCACACTGGTTGATTTCCAGATCGCGAGAGAAGAAAGTTTCCCTCAAAGCTGTTAAACTGTTTCCTTGTTCAACCAAGAGTATGCGCATTGTTATCCTTTCCGCTCCTAGAAGAGTTGCATAAATGCACTAAACTACGTAATTTTACTGCCTCTGCCTCCATGTTTAGCAGGCAATAATTTACGTATCCTAAAACTTTCGCTTCATCTTGGCCGGACACAACTTGACATAAGTTTACATAAAACCATCAAAAGGTAACAACTTAGAGACATCTGCTTGATACGGTCTGCTTGTAGGCATGGAGGATTACTTATATGTATTTGGTAACTACTGGCGATCTACAGCAAAGCAAGGTCTCGCATCGGCTGAGTAGTTTTCTGCCCTATTGCGTGATGGGCGGAATTGCAGCCGTGTACCTGACGGTAAGTGCGCCCGCTCTAATGATCGGTCTTGGTTTCTTGGGTGCGGCGAAACTGGCGATCGGTTACGCAGGACGGTCGAATCCGACGACTCAGCGGATAGCTGACAAAGTTGACCGCCGCCAATACATGCGGATAGTCGCTGCGCTGTTGTTTGGGGTGGCGTTGTGGGGGGGGCTGAACGGCAATGCTTACGCCCAATTTTTTGGTGCAGCAGAAGAGTTCTTTACAACAACTTTCGGTGATGCGGCGGGTGAAACTGTCCCCATCGTATTTGGCGTACTCCGCGCATTGTTCCTTTTATATATCGCCGTTTCTCTGATTCGCGTCATCAACGCCGGACGCAACGATGACGATTGGCAGCAGCTAGCAAAGGCTCCCCTGATTGTGGTGGTGGCTGTTGTAGTCGCAGATGTTTTAACTGGACTGGTTGTTGGCGCATAGGCCTTTGGCCGTTTCAGTCACGGTTATCGAGTTGGCCTTTCCATCTCGATAACTGAGTTTCCACGTACAGGCTTTTGATTATGGCGGTACGAAATCCAGACGATTTCATTCAAGTGAATGGGGCGCTCAACTTGAAGCCGAGTTTTGGTCCCATTCCGGCAGATCAACTCATTCCCTGGTCGGTGATTGCGTTGGCAAATGTTATTGTTGCCAACCGCATCCTGGGCCTGAGTTGGATCATCACGATTCTGAGTATTTGCTGGGGGATGGCGACCTGGTGGATTCTCACAGGGAGCGACGCGAGCCGCTTCCTATCGAAATTTCATTCAACTCCCTATTGGCTGTACGGCAACTTACATTACTCCAGCCCGCTAGGCCCTGGGCAGTCTAGGGACCCAAAAAAAGCAAAGCGTAAACGCAACCGAAAGCAGAAGCGATCGCGTCGCCCCAAGAGCATTAGAACTGATTTTTAAGAGCCATGAGCAAAGACACGAAGCTGGGCAAGCAGAAAGTTAAGCTGTTTGCCAAAAACCGACAGAAGAAACAAACAGTCCAAGCGTTTGAGGACTTCTGCGCTCTGCGCGGCTTCGTCCAGTTCCAAACTAAGGGGCGCGACGTTGGCGCTGCGTTGCTCTCACGCCGGAATGCCTATCGTTTGGTGTTTGGCTTTTCCTGCCAAGGCATCCACGACACTCTGCGCCCTGACCAAGTTTTGCCGACGCTCGAAAAGGTTGAATCAGGGCTGAAGGAACTCTTTTCCGGCAGCATGTTGACGTTTCATCTCACGAGCTTTGCTGACGATAGCGATCGGCAGGCAGAGTTAGACGAACTCATCGCCAATGCTCCATCTCAAGAATTGAAGCTCATCTTAATGAGCGAAAAGAAACGGGTTAAAGAGCTGGCTCAATCAGGGGTGCGGCGGGTCAAGCAGCTCAATATCTATTGCAGTGTCACCATCGGGGGCGATGATCCGACTGATGCCGATGCCGATGTGATTGAAAAAATGCTGGCGAAGCTCGTCACGGCCTGGGAGCGGTTTAAGGGAAAGGGGGAGCAGGTCGAGCGGCGGCGATTCGAGGAGATGTTTCGCAACGTCTTTGAGCGGTACCTGCTGTACGAATCCTTGCTGGATGCCAAGATGGGGCTCGATATAAAACCCCTATCCACCGACGCTCTGTGGCGCAACATATACCGCGTTTTTAACGTGGGTAATGCTCCTGCGGTGCCCAATCCCATCGTCTTCGATGGCAAGCATATCCACGAGCGCTACACCAGCGAAATTGATGTCAAATCTTTGCTGGTGCAAGGGGAAGGGGGGCAATCCCGCGTTCCCGAAGCTGATAGAGCTTGGGTGAAGGTCAAAGACCGTTATGTTGGCGTCATGACTTTAACTAGCAAGCCAGCCGGGTTTGCCAACATGCGATCGCAACTCCGGTATCTGTGGGATGTGATGTGTCGGCCTAGCTTCATCGACACCGAGATCATTTGTCAGGTGACGGCGGCGAATGCCGCGCTGGTCAAAACCCAGATGCAGCGGTTGATTAAGCAGAGCAATAATGCTGCCCTGAGTGCTGCCGACAATAGAAGCATTGACGTTTCGGCATCGCTGCGAACTCAAAAGACGGTTGATGCCACGGCTCAAATTATTGAGGGCTCTATCCCGGTCAAGGTGGCGACCGTATTTTTGGTGCATCGCAAGTCGAAGGTGAAGCTGGATGAAGCCTGTCGGCAGTTGGCAGAGTCTTTCATTCAGCCCGCTAAGGTAACTCGCGAAAAAGAGCTGGCTTGGCAATACTGGCTGCAATGCTATCCCTTGCTGGCCTGGGAAAAGCTGCTGGGCGCTCCGTATAACCGCCAGATGACTTACCTCAGTAACGAAGCCCCTGGCCTGATGCCGCTGACTCAGACGCGGCAGCTTAGCAAGCAGGGATTTGAACTCATTGCCGATGAGGGCGGGAGTCCGATTCGGATTGACTTCGTTAAAGAGCATCGCAACATTGCCGTCTTTGGGACGACCCGCTCCGGGAAATCAGTTGCGGTCTCTGGGATGATGTCGCAGTTCTTGGCGCATGGCTATCCCATCGTCTGCCTGGACTATCCCAAGCCGGACGGTACCTCAACCTTTACCGACTATGCCAAGTTCTTAGAACCCAACGCGGCCTACTTTGACATTGGGCGCGAGAGTAACAACCTCATGGAGATGCCCAACCTGTCGGGGCTATCTGCTGAACAAAAAGAGGAGCGTTTTCAGGACTATAAAGCGTTCCTGGAGTCAGCTCTAGTCACAATGGTGTTGCCCTCAACTGAAGGGCAGGTGCTCCTAGAGCAGACAATCCGCAGTTTGTTGGGGCGGGCGCTCAATCGCTATTTCAAAGATTCAGCGATTCGAGAGCGCTATGCTGCCGCAGAAGCTGCCGGATATGGTTCTGCGGCATGGGATAACACGCCGACACTGCACGATTTTATTGGGTTCTGCACCCATGAAAACCTGGATTTAGAGCATAAGGCGGGGCCTGAAATTGAGGCGGCGTTGGGTCAAATCAAATTGCAGCTCAATTACTGGCTAAATTCCAGAATTGGTAAGGCGATTGGTCGGCCTAGTTCGTTCCCCACCGATGCTCAACTGTTGGTCTTTGCTTTGCGCAACCTCAGTAATGAGAACGAAGCGGCGATTTTGTCTTTGAGTGCTTACTCGGCAGCGCTACGTCGGGCGCTGGGGAGTCCTAAATCCATCTTTTTCATTGATGAGTCCCCCATTCTCTTTGAGTATCAGACGATTGCGCAACTGATTGGGCGACTGTGTGCGAACGGGGCCAAGGCGGGAATTGAGGTGTTCCTGTCTGCTCAGGACCCAGACACCATCATGAAATCGGAGTCCGGCCCCAAAATTATGCAGAACATGAATGTCAAGATGGTGGGCCGCATCCAGGCGGTTGCGATCGACAGTTTTGTGAATCTGCTCAACTACGAGCGCACAATTATTGCTCGCAACGCTTCAGAAGCCTTTTATCCCAAGCGGTCAGGGTTGTATTCCAACTGGCTGGTGGACATCGACGGCCACAGCATCTATGCCCGGTACTATCCCGGTGCCGTGCAGATTGCCATTGTTGCGAATAACCCCGACGAGCAGCAGGTACGGGCGATGAAGCTGGGCCAACTGCGGGGCAATAAGCTCAGAGCGACCTATGAATTTGCGGAGGACTATGTTCAGTCAATCCAAAACGGCGCTGGCATCGCGAAGCTGGCTGAGAAGTATCGGCAGGAGGCTAATCAGTTGCGACCTGAGCGGGCTGAGCCCCCTGCTGAGAAAGCACAAGTAGGTGTTTAAAGAGTTTTAGTAAGCAGAGTCAGGAGGGCTCGATGAATATTCAACGTTGGATGAAGGGCATTGGTTGGGTTTCAGTCACTTTGCCAATTGCCTTCGCGATCGGAGTAGGCGTCACTGCGCCTGTTGCCGAAGCGCAGACCTTGGTTGCCCCGGAAGATGCCCCAGAGAACCCAGGAGAGAACGCAGGCGAATCTCCTAGCAATTTGCCTGAACCGACCACGACAACAACTGGTGGTGGTGATTTGACTGGTGAAAGCATCCTCAACGGCGACCTGGATAGCATCTTGAATGGCGATTTAGATGGCATCTTGAACAGTGATTTAGATGGCATCTTGAACGGCGATTTAGGCAGCATCTTGAATGGTGATTTAGGAAGCATCCTCAACGGCGATTTAGGCAGCATCTTGAATGGTGATTTAGGAAGCATCCTCAACGGCGATTTAAGCAGCATCTTGAATGGTGATTTAGGAAGCATCCTCAACGGTGATTTAGATGGCATCTTGAATGGCGACCTGGGCGGCATCTTCAATGGCGACGCTGAGGACATCTTGGGCAACGACTTGGGCGGCATCCTCAACGGCGGCATCGGCGGTGACTTAGGTGATTTGATTGGTGGCGTTGGTGGTGTTTTGGGCAGTAGCGGTGGTGGCGCTGAAGTCAACATCAGCCTGCCTACTTTGGGAGAGACTCTAATAAACTGGAATACCTTGGCTGGCGAAGCTTCCGGCGCACTTTTGGATAATGTCGTCGCGAGTTTCGGCTCGGCTCCCAACATCGTCTCCGGCGCATTAGGTGTCCCGGATGTGTTGGCGTCTCAGTCATCCGTTATGGAAACGGTGATGGGTGGGGTTGAAAATGGTTCCCCAGGTGCGACGAGTCAAGGCGTTGATCGGTTCAACGTTAACCCGGTTGCGCTCTCCGAGACGATTGGTAAAGAAGTCTCCAGGGCCGCATCAGTCGGCTTCTCAAATACCTTGTTGAGTGAAGCTGGACAGCAGGCAATTGTCGAAGAGGTTGAGGCTACCGACGAAACGCTCGCTGAAATCACGACCCTGGCAACCGAGGCGCAAGATCTCGATGTAACCCAGGATGTGATGAAAAACCTGTCCGCGATGCTGGCTCAGCAGTCGAGTATTGATGTTGCTAGCTACGGGCAAACGATTCAACTCCGGCAGCAATTTGCGGCGGATGCCGTAGTTCAGGCCGAAGCGGCGGAGGATTTAGCCGCCATGAGTAGACGGCAGCAAACCCAACCGATCGCAGCAGCGGCGGAGGTTCTGCAAAGCTCCTCGATGCTCATGCTCTTTAACAGTGAGGGAGAAGAGTGATGGATTTATCCTTGCTTCCTACTCTGGCGATTGAGGGATCTGCCGCAATGCTGGAGCAGGGCCTCACGATGTCGGAGGACATTAACGCCATCTACGACCTGCAGTGGCAGCAGATTTTCACGCCTCTGGCGTCAGAAACTGATTTTTCCCTGTACGGGTTGCTGGTGGATTTGGCCCGAGTGTTTGCGGTGGGTGCGCTGGTCCTTTTCATGATGCGGTTTGTTTACGCCATCGTGCATGAGGGGGATTATCAAGAGCCTGTGCGGATGCTGATCTGGCCGCTGGTGGTGGTGTTGTTTTTGAGCGATGACGGGCAACTGCTGGCAGCGGGAACCCGTGCCCTGCGAGCAGAGTTAAATGATGTGGCGTCGGGAGTTTTAGAAGTAACGGCGCTCAACATCAATCTGGAGCAAGCCGTTCGGGGTGCTCTAGCCAAGGGGGTGATTGGGGTCGAGACCAGTGCTCAGATTCAGCAGTGCCAAACGCTGATTGGTGAGAGCCAGATCGAATGCCTGGAGTCTGCCTATCAGCAGATTGAGGCGACAATCGGTGCGTTTGAAGAAAATTGGATTGTTGATGCGGCTGGCAATATCGCTGGCAGCATTCCCTTTTTGGCACAAACGCGATCAGCGATTGAGGGGGCGGTGGAAGCCTACAACACCTCTGGCGGGGATGTAGGACAGGTATTGCCCGGATTCTTTGGAGGGTTTGTCGGCTCTCAGACGCGGGCGATCATTTTCAGCCTGCTGACTGCCTTTCAGTGGGGCTTTGTCAATCTCATTCAGATTTCCATGCTGCTAACTGGGTTGGTCGCCCCGATCGCGCTGGCCGCATCCCTACTGCCCTTTGGCGGTAAGCCGATATTTGCTTGGCTCACCGGCTTTTTCAGCCTGGGCTTTGTGCAGATTATGTACAACATCATCGTCGGCTTTGCGGCGGTGGTCATCGTGAACGCGAACACCTTTGATACCAACGGGTATCTGGTGTTGATTTCGGTGTTGGCCCCGGCTCTGGCGATTGCCCTTGCCAGCGGCGGGGGGCTGGCAATTTTCAGCATCCTACTATCCAGTAGTGCTGGGGCGGTGACGCTGTTGGTGTCATCGGTCTCGCGTACACCTGCGCCCCCGGTTAATTCGTCTCCTACCCAGACTTATCGCTAAAAACCAATGACAATACTTCGCGAAAAGAAAACGGGTTTGCTCGCCATCGACAACCTACAGCCCCTATTTGTATTGGTCTCGCTGTTTCTGGGGGCAATTAACTTACTGCTCTTGTTGTCGCTGATGATAGCGACCTACCGGGTGGCAGGCCGCCCAGAGACACGCCTGGTACAACTCGTCGATGGGCGCTCGGTGCTGACGGAACCGATTGACCATTTAGAGCGATCGCCAGAGACGATTCGCCGCTTTACTCGCGAATCGCTAGCCATGATGTTGACCTGGAATGCCGTGACGCAGGTGCCGGGGGCTGATGGCAGTGTGCAATCGACGACCGATCAGGGAGTCGATGTCGATGGCGGCATGGTCACCACACGAAGCTGGCAGGCCAGCTTTGCCTTTTCAGAGGATTTTCGTGCCCCGTTCCTCGATGGGGTGGCGGAGATGACCCCGCCCGAAGTCTTCACAGGCGATGCCCAAAGCGTTTTTAACGTGACGACGCTATCTGATCCGTTGGCAGTTGACGACGGGGAATGGGTCGTGGAGCTAGTCGGCAACCTGATTATTTTTGACCAAGAAACTCCTAGAGGGCGAGCGGTGCCCTTTAACAAAGAAATCTTGATCAGGGCTGTTGAGCCCCCTTCTGACCCGTTGGCTGAAGATGCCACCCCAATCCAGCAGGCGGTCTACCAGGTTCGCAGTGCGGGCTTGGAAATCACGGCAATGAATGAACTCATCGAGGAATAAACAGCAATGACGCACTCTGGTGACACTCCAAACTACGAACTGCTCGATCCCGAAGATCTAGGGGGAGATGTCGGCACAAACGGTCATGGCAAAGCCGACGCCGTGCCCGCTGAGGCGACCGACGAAGCAACGATGGCCTCTTGGATGGGGCTAGATCCCCCTGCCTCGGAGGCTACAGCTTCAGAGCCCAGTACAGGTTGGTCGGATACGCCTGACGCTGAGGCGGATGAGGAGGCGGCTGGCGACGACGCCAGCGGTCTGGTTGACGATACCGGCAGGACGGTGACGCCTCTGTGGTCGAACCCAATCATGAAGCTAGGGTTTGTGGGAGCCGTAGCGGGATTTTGCTTGCTCGTCGTGGGATTGACGGTAACGACCATCCAATCGGCGGTTGGCGTCTGTTGACATCCCGGAGCGACCTGAAGCAGAAGAGGAAACGGAAGACCCCCTTGCTAGTGCCTTGCAAAGCCGGGATGAGGAAATCGGAGAACTCAAAACTCGCAACGCTCTGGGTAATCAACGATTGGCAATGGAAATCCAAGAAGGTGAAGAGTCGGAGGTGAGCCCGGCTGAGTTGTTAGCGCTCAGGAATCAGCTTGAGCAGAGACGGCAGGCACAAGCAGCAGCAGACAGGGATGGGGAAGCGTCGGCATCTTCTGCTGCCCCTACCCCTAGCACACGGTCTATTCCGTCACCGCCACCGTCGCCACGGCCCTCACCCGCGCCTGCGGCGGCTCCTCCTAGCAGGCTTCCCGCGTCACCGCCTGTTTCTACAGCTCCACCAGAGCCGGAAATGTCGCCTCAAGAGCAACTGGCGATGCTTAGTGGCTTTGGCAGTTATGGAAGTGGTAGCGCGTTGCCAGCCAGCGACATTGCGATGTCGGGGCCTTCGTCAGCGTCGGGGCCTTCGTCTCCCCAAATGGAAGCGGCTGAGGCGACTCCTTCCTTTAGCAACGGTGACAACGAGCAGGTGGTGGCAAGTACCTCACCTGTGGCAATGGCCCCCAGTCAGGTCGGTACCACCTTTGCTGAGGAAGAGGCGGCAATTCTTGGTCATACGCTGGTCACAGTGCAGTCCGGGATGTCGGCCCAGGCGCAATTAGAAACCCCAATTTATTGGGCGCAAGATTTGGCGAACGAGCAACAATCGCAGCGCACAGCCCTCCGGTTAACAGAGCCGTTATACGGCAGCCGGGGTGAAGTCGCCCTTGATGCGGGGACAGTGCTGGTGGCTGAGGTGAATGTTGTTGCGGGTAGCGGTTTATTACAGCTCTACGTCACTGATGTCGTGGTTGAAGAAGATGGGCGGCAACAGGTGATGCCCATTCCGAATCAAAATCTGGTGATTACAGGAAACGAAGGACAACCCTTAGTTGCCCGTGAAATTCAGAACACGAGCGAGATTCGGGCAGCGCAAACACAGTTAGGCCTATTGGGCGCACTCGGCAACGTTGGCGAACTGCTGAATCGACCCGATTCCCAGACGACCTCCATCGGGCTGACCAACAGCGTGTCAACTACTGAGAACGGCCCCGTTAATATCCTGGCGGGTCTGCTCGAAGGGGCGGCTGACGCGGTGTTCTCTACGGAACAAAGTCGGGTTGAGCAACGCATTGATGACATCGAGGGGCAGCCTCGCATCTGGTATCACGACAGCAATGCGCCCGCGATGCTCTTTGTTTCTGAAGAGTTTATGTTTCGAGCTGATTAGAGGAAAAAGCCATGAGAAAACTTACCCAGTTGGCGATCGCAGGCAGTACCTCTCTGCTGGTGGCCGCCGTCTCTGTGCTGCCGGGGATAGCTCAGCTCAGAAACCATTACACTTTGCAGCAGGCTGAATCCGGCGCGGTCAGCATTCATGTGTGGCCTGGTTCGGGCACGAACCTGGATTTTACTCGTAGCCGGGAGTTCATCTATCGCGCTTGGTTGGATGATCCGAGTCGAGTGCAGTTTGACACGGATACTCCGATCGAGAATGCGAATGCCCAGATTATCCATCTGAGAAAGATTGAAGCAATTGACGTTGAAGGATTGCCAGCGACCGGCACCACCTTGCTGAGTGTGGCAACCGTTGACGCATCCGGGCAGCGCCACCTCTATCAATTCACGGTTCTGTATGGGGGCGGCACCCCGGACTACTCAACGATTGTGCTGTCTCCCCAGGGGGCCTCACCCCAGGCGACTACAGTTTCAGCTCGCTCGGCCTATGGCGGTGTTGGGCTACAGACTTTCCGGGATGGGATTGCGCAACTGATTCTCGACGGCACAATCGAGGGCGATGGCCCCATGCACGAGCGGCTAAAGACCTTCATTAACTTGGTGCAAGCAGGCTCAACGCCTGCTGATGCCGCACAGTCTGCTGGTGTCAGCCTGGAGATAATCCAAGAAGTTGCGCGAATCGGCTCAAGTGCGGCGGCGGCGGAATCGAGGACTCGGCTCGATGGGCCTGCTGAACCGCTTGCGGTGCCAGATGCTGAGGTGCCGATTATTGATGTGCTAGAGGAACCCAGCGGAGAGGAGTAATGCCACGAGGAACTCTACTGCCAGTTTTAGCGGTCTGTTTGTTGGGTGTGTTTCCGGTTTCCTCTTGGGCGCAAAATGAACGGCTGCAAGATGAGCGATCGCCAACGTCGGAGGTGGTGCCTGAACCTTCCGAACCCTCGGCGGATTTGAGTCAGCGTCTGCCGATGGGCGTGTTGAACATCGAGGGCCAGTCTACGGCGATCCCAGACTGGCAAATCATCTCCTTCGAGACATTCCCTCCGTTTCCGTCTAGTGGTCAATGGGGCGATGTGGCCTGGTCGCAGGGTGATCGCCTCGCGGATGTCCTGACGCTGGGTGACTTTCAAGAGTCCCTGGATTTACACCTGTTGACGCTCGCTGCCATCGCTGAAGGCATGGGAATGCCTGCCAAGCTGAATAGAAACCACCCGGTTTATCTGATTAACTTGGGTGAGTTTCGGTTGCTGGAGCGCCAAACAATTGCCAGCTTAGTTGCCGCAGTGCCGTCCTTGCTGGAGGTACCCATTAGAAGGTTGCCGCCCATTCAGGATTTGGTAAGCGGTGTTCACCCTACCTTCCTGATTGAAGGTGCAACCCTAGAAGATTTACTATCCGCCCATCCTGAATTTGCTCAAATTAAGCTCAGCGAGTTGATCTTGGAAGATTATCGGGTGGGCGACCTGCCGGGGATTGAATTAGCCCCTTTGCAGTCGTTTGCTCAATGGCAAGAGGCGGCAATTAGCGACGTGCCGATGCTGTCTGAGCTGAGCTGGTGGCTGTCTCCTCAACAACCACAGACCGATGGCGCGATCGCCACCGTTGAAGTTGACCCGTCTGCCAATTCTGTCGAGCTAATTCCCCCGTTTGGTTTTAAATCAACTAAGTGGACGGTGGGAACAGAGGTTGAAAGCGAATCAGCCATCACGACAACTGACATCATTAGTCCCCAAGGGCGATCGCAAATTAACGATGGCAAAGAGCTTGAGGGGGCGTTTCCGTTTGGGCGGGCGTTTAAGGTTGTGCCTACAGCCGTGACCCGGCGAGGCGCTGAAACTGCGATGTATTTTCGCACTTGCCGTCAGGTGGCGGGCAGTCTGGATTGCTCTGCCTACGGCATTGGCCCCATCCCATTGCAGACGTATCGCCCCGGTGAGACGGTCTTTTTGGGAGCGTTTACGTTTCCCGTCGCCTCAACGCCGCAGCCTCAGTCTCCTGAGCCTAGTGATGTTGCGGAACCGGAGGCTGATTTCTTTAGCGACCTGGCTGATACTACTGCCCAGAATCAGGAGGCGATCGGGACTGTCGCGATGATTTTTACGCTGCTGGCTGGAGTGCTGTGGTGGGCCTGGAAGGGCGACCCTATTCAGTTCTTTGTACTCACATTCCGCTGGTTAGCGGCAGTTGATCCGCGTCGTGTAATGCGCCAACTGAGCAAAAAACCTGAGTCTTCTACTGTGGAGCCATCAGATGCAGAAAAACGATGAAAGGTCTGGGCTACTCGCTCAAGCTGAAGTAACTGAGACGATTGAAAGCGTACCTGCCTTTCAGACGATTAGCGACAGCTTGGGGCCAGCGCTGCAACCGCTGATGGGCCGCAGCGGATTAATTTTGCTGGCCGCTGCGCTAGGGCTGATTGTCGTGCAGCTAATTGATCGCGGTAAAACCGGGAAGATTGCGCGGGGGTCTCTAAGTGGTGGCAAGGAGAAAGCCAAGTCGCGGAAACGTGCCCTCCAGCAGCTCAAGGCCAGAGAGCCAGATTCAGTCGCTCTCTATGTCGGCAGCTTGAAGCGCAACGAGGCAGGCAAAATCACGGGTTCGAGAAAAACGCTCTTTCTATCCGATGCTCAGAGAGGCATTGCTGTGGCGGGTGGCCCAGGTTCCGGTAAGACATTTTCGGTGATCAATCCCGTCATTCGCAGTGCTCTCGATGAAGGTTTCCCGGCCCTGGTCTATGACTTCAAATATCCGGCCCAGACGGAGTGCCTGGCTGCGTATGCCGCTAAGCGGGGCTATGACGTGCGGGTGTTTGCCCCTGGCTATCCCGAATCAGAGGTGTGTAATCCCCTGGATTTCATGGCTGATGCGAATGATGCGCTGATGGCGCGGCAGATTGCCACGGTCATGAATCGCAACTTTGCCCGCAGCTCCAACAGCAGTGAAGATAAGTTCTTTGCTGATGCAGGCGACCAGTTGACGCAGGCGATTCTCATGCTGGCAAAAGGAATGCCCATTCCTGATTTAATGACCGGGAGCGCCATTCTAGGGCTAGATAGCCTGCCTGACCGCATCATCGAGGCGAAGCGACTGGGCGATTTGGGCCAGTTACCTGATCAGTGGCAGATCTCCCACTGGGTTTACTACGCCTTTAGCCAACTGATGCAGCTGAAGGACTCTGAAAAAACGGTTGCAGGTGTCCTGGGTACGGCTGGTAAGGTTTTTAGCCGCTTCATGGCCCCAGAACTCATTTCTACGTTTTGCGGCAAGACGACGTTACCCATCGAACTGAAAGGGCGGCAATTGGTCATTTTGGGAATGGATCGCCGTCGCCGGGAAGCCGTTGCGCCTCTGGTCGCGACTGTGCTGCACCTGATGGTGACGATGAATGTGACCCGGAAACGAAAAGACCCCCTGCTGCTAGCGATCGATGAATTACCGACGCTGTATCTGCCGTATCTAACGCAATGGCTCAATGAAAACCGTTCCGATGGCCTCTGTACGATGATTGGCTTTCAGAACATCACGCAGCTTGAGGATGCCTATAAGCGCGATATTGCCCGCTCCATTCTGGGCGGTTGTGCCACCAAAGCTATCTTCAATCCTCAAGATGCCGACAGCGCCCGGATGTTTAGCGACTATTTAGGGGATGAGGAAGTCATCATCAAGCAAAAATCACGCAATTCTGGCGGTAGAGGGGGAGCATCCCGCTCAGTCAGCAAACAAGTGCAGAAGCGACGCATCGTGGAGCCCGCACAATTTAACCGCCTAGCCACAGGGAAATGCGTATTAATCTCCCCTGGGTTCGCCCGCAAAGACGAAACCTCGATTCCGCTCATCTCGAAAATCAAGGTTCCTCAAGCAGATGTGAAAGAGGGGAAATGGAGTGAGGAGACCTGGGAGAAAGTGCGAGCCAAGCTCATTCAACGGTCGCCGCAAAGTCTGCGGGAGTCTGCCAGAGCCAATCAGCAAATGGCAATCTGTCAGGCGATGGTCGAGAACTATCTGCCACTGCCAACCGACGATGAAGCGGAGGATGTTCAGGCCAGTCCCTTGGTTCCTGTTTTGGATGCAGATCCAGCTGCCGCCGAGGTGATTGACCCCGATGCGCTGCTTGAATTTAGCGAGGTGTTTTGATTATGGCTAAAACCGACATTGATGATGCTACAGGCGTTACCAGCCAAGAGGCGGAACAGACAGAGCGATCCACTCAAAATTTGATGGGCTCGCTGCTGGGGGCCGCAGCGCTGCTTTATTTCAGAAATCAGCAGCAGCGAAGACAACGCTTAAATCTGGTGCCGCCCCCTGAGCCAGTCAACGTCGAAGTTCAGCCAGATATTCAAGACCTGGGGCATCCCAGGCCGCTTTCAGGTGGCCCGGAAGACCTGCCGCCTGATGAAGACAATGAGCTGCCGCCAGCGGGGGGCACCACTCCGCCCGACGAAACCCTGCACACGGCCTATCGGCCTGAGTCAACTGCTGCGGCAATTACGCTGAGCGTTGGGAGTGAGCAGATTCAGACGGACTCTGAGCGAATTGGTAGCGATATCGAGCCGCTCAGTAATCTTGATGCGGTGCAACGGGCGATCGATGGTCAACCGTTTCCGGGTGATCTGCCTGTAGAAATTCAGGTCGAGGGCGAGCGGGTTTTTTATCAGGGGGCAGAAGGGCGATATGTGCATCCTGATTTTGACCTCGCCGCCGCCAGGGATCTTGTTGTCAATCAGCAGCGCAGCGGAGTAAGTCAGGATCAGGTAATTGATATTGATATTGGTGGCCCCGAACCGACCCCTAATGTCTCTGAGCAGGCACCTAATGGTGTAAGCCCAACTGGTGCAGGTTCAACTTCTTCCCCGCCAAGCCAAGAGACATTGACGACTGAGACCGTTTCTCTGTCTGAAGCAGAAGCGATCGCCGGACAAAACGAGGGCGATGCTTCAACGGATAACCCTGCAATTTTGGCCGCTCAACCGACAACGCCGACTGTCACGAAAGATGGCCGTGGTCGCATTGTCCGCAGTCCGTCTCTTGAACGGCTGGATGCGTCCGCTGATTTAGTGAAGCGCAAGGAGTCACAGCGGGAATGGGCGGCGATGTTTGACCGCTGCTTAGAAGTGACCCACGGGAAAGGTGGTAGCGCCACTATCGTCGGCAACAGGTACAACATCTCCAGAGACGGTAATGGCGGGCTAACAGTAACGGCTAAAGATGGTCGGGGGGTGATTTTTGAGCGTGACCAATCAGGCAAAATCACCTCAGCCGCTAACGCCCAAGACCTTCAGACCTTCGCTAAGGGCGCGGCGGTTCTAGATCGGCAACAGGCTAGAACCCCAGCACTGCCATCAACTCGCAATCGTCCCTCTGGGCGTCCCTCGATGGCTCCCTCTCGGCGGGGTGGGATGGAAATGGGCTGATAAATATCTACCGAAAGACAGAAAAATTGCACGAAATCGCTAGCGGTAACAACTCAGAGACATCTGCCGATTAAATTCTGGGCGTGGATTTTAAAACCTCCTCTCGTGAAGCCCCTTAATCGCATTAGATTAAAAAACCTTTTGGCGACATTGCTGCGACTCACGATCGCGTTTGCCGTCGCTATTGTCTTTACATTTTTAGGTCTGCTGGGTGAGGTCAGAACCGCGATCGCCCAGACCAGCATCAGCGAACAGAATTTAGTTGAAGCGCAAAACCTGGCTGAAGGACTGCCGGACTACGACTCGTTTGGCACTCAGACGTTTGGCGATATCCGGTTTAACCGTGAGGGCAGCATTGATGGAGTGCCCGCCGATGTCGCTAAGCAAATGGGCTATGACACTGGCCGAATCTGGGCAGCGGGCGCAAGAGCTGCTGATGTTCTCAAGCTGGGGGATTTGAGCGGCAGCTTTTACCCGCAGCAGCTCACCATCTCTGATGTGGAGCGCAGAACTGGGATAGATACAACGGGGTTGTCTATTTCCGAGTACCAAGGATTGCTTCAGGGGCAGTCGGTTGGCTCACTGTCGTCCCTGCTCGGCCTTGAAAATTTCCGCTTAGACGAAGTGGCTCCACTTCAGGACGTTTTTAATGAGGCCGTTCGACCACAGCTTGAGGTCGAAGCGGCTGGGCAACTCAATCAAATTGCTCAAAGTTTAGGGGTGCCCGCTGACGCGGTGCCCGTGGAAGCCTTCGATCCGGTCAACTTCATTGAGGCCGAACTGCTGGAATATGGGCAGCAAACAGTCGGAGAGCTGATCGCGACGCCTGACCTGCTCGAAGGCGCGACGTTTGGTGACATCAGCATTGGTGATTCGCTGGACATCTTGGGGAGTTATCGGGTTGAAGACCTGCCCGGTCTGGAAAACCTGCCATTACAGGAACTGGATGGCTGGCAAGATGCGGTACTGAGTGAAGTGCCGGGCTTAGATTCGATTCCGTTTGGTGATTTCCCTAATCCGATCGCCGCCATCACAGGTGGATTTGGGGGGATACATGATGTCACCTATGGCGAAAAAGAGTCCCGCGTTACGCCGACTAGGTTCTCGATTTCGGGGTCTGACCAGGCAGGTTTCCGAGTGGAATGTGCTCAAGAGCGAGGCTGCGCCTATCTGGAGTTGCAAGGTTCCGGTGAGATGGCGGGTGCCCGATGGATTGCGGGCGGCAGCGGCGCGGGGCAGCAGATGGTTGAAGGTGGCAGCGGCCTCTTGAAGATGATCAATGGCGGCATGGAGCCAACTGGGAGGCATCCTTTTGGTGATGTCTTCAAAATTGTTCTCACCGACACGACTGAATCTGAAGGCACCGGCGACTTTGCCCTTTACACCCGATTTTGTCAGCGATCGTTCTTTGTCGATTTAGGTTGCACACCGTACTTCATTGGCCCAATTCCGGTCTGGTTTACCCAAGAGGAGGGCTTTGTTCTTACCGGCCCACTAGACGGACAAGGGGGCGCATCGGGCGGGCTAGAAGTGCCCCCCGAATTGCAGCAGTATCAATCCAGAAACCTTGGTGGCTCATACTACGGCAGCGGGCGCAATAGCCAGGTTCAGATGGATGAGGAATGTCTGGAGGGGCTGCTGTCGGTTACGCCCTCTGTGCAACAAAGCGGCGCGGCTGAAAACATTCCGATCATTGTTGAAGCTGCCAATAAGTACGGTTTGGACAGGGCTCAGATTGCCTATGTTTTGGCAACTGTGCGCCGAGAAACGGGGGGCGTTGGCTGGGCACCTGTTGAGGAAATTGGTCGCCCTTGCGATTACAGCGGTGGTTGTGGCTGGCATGGTCGCGGCTACGTGCAGCTCACCCATGACTACAACTATGCCCGTGTCCGCGATGAGTTGGGCATTGATGTGGTCAGCGATCCGTCGCTGGCCCTTCAACCTGACGTAGCCGCTGAGATCTTGATTCAGGGGATGATGAAAGGATGGTTTAACGGCACCGGGCGCGGTCTTGCTTCCTATGTCTCTGATGAGCGACAGGATTTCTTCAATGCTCGGCGCACCGTGAACGTGCTCGATCGAGCCGGGGAGATTGCGGGTCACGCTGAGCAATATTACCGGGCGCTTCAGCAATGTAGGACGCTGGAAACTTCCAGGGGAAGCGTTGGCGCACCCGTTGAGCCCTTGAAAACTTTTCGTACCGGGACACTGGCTGCTCAGGAGTATGGTGCTCCAAGGGACGGCGGTGCTCGTCGCCATGCTGGTCAAGATCTTGATATTACGCAGGGCATTGACGACGAAGCTCAAAGCTACATCGGCGGCGTGGTCACGCGGGTAGGGAACGACCCTGGTGGTTATGGCAACTACGTCGATATCTACAATGCAGAGTTGGGAGTGGTTGAGCGTGTTGCCGAAGGTGTTCAGTTGACGGTTGGCCTTGGCGATACCGTTGCGCCTGGACAAGTTGTGTCCACCGGAGAGTCAAATACAGGCGTGATCCATATCGAATATCGCGACCCTGTTAATGCCCAAAATCAGGGTGGGTTTGGCTTTGGTGGAACCTACGACCCGGTTGAATTTCTGGAGTCCAAGGGGATTGTTGAGCGGCGGGGGAATCAGCTCGTTCCCCTAATAAACGAGTAGATACGACTGTTTTGTACTTAGAGGTGAATAAGAACCATGAAACTCAAAAGACCTATTTTCGGTTATGCCCTTGTTTCGCTGTGTGTCGCATTCTTAGCGATCATGGCCCCCATCGTGAACGCTCAAAGCAGCAGTTCAGAGGAAGGACTGGGCTACTCTGAAGGCCCATTTGAGCTAATCGAGAATCCAACATCGGCCACGGGCGATTCGCCACTAGCTGCGATGCAGGCGGCGGCGGCTAACACCGAAGTCATGACAGCAGATGGCGTGTTCACAATGGCTTACCAGGGGGTTGAATATGCCTTCATTGCTGTGACGGCTGATGATATTGGCAACACCGCTATTGCCACTAAGTCGGGCGATGCTTGGCAGTTCGCCTGTCGAGAAGCGGGATTGATGCCTCCTTTTCGGATGGTTGAAAATTGCGGCGTCCCCGAAGCGATCGCTCCTCAGCTAGAGCAAGGCTTGATTGATGAATTGACAAATTGATCTACTGGGTGCAGCAACCATTGACGTAAGGAGTTGAATTGATGAGAGCAAGAAACTTCCCTGGTCGCTTACTGCTTAGCCTGGTGCTGATGTTGATCGCAGCCTCAGCGATGCTGTTCCTGACAGCGATCGCGGCCAACAATGACGAAATCGCGAGAGCTGAGCCTGCTGAAATTCTTCCTCAGCTTCAAGAGGCTTATGAGCAAGCGACTGAACAGGTTGACTTTCCGGTTCTACTCCCAACTAGCGTGCCAGGTCTGGGTACAGAGTTTTGGTTGGCTGGCCTGATGTTTGCCAATAGTTACGGCCCTGCTAATGAGGGCGTGACTGAAGACTCAAGCCTGCATTATGAGTTCTCAGTTGATACCCAAGACGGCTGTGGGGGTTCTGGTGCTTGCTCAAGCGGTTCTATCGGCGGTGAAGTGGTTACTGCTGGTACTCAACCGATTGAGGCGATTCACTCTTACGTTGACGATTACCTGAATAACCCCGATAGCCTGCCCATGTCTGCCGAGCCGATGGGCACCGTTGAGCTAAGTGGTGGGCGAGAGGGCATTTTTGTGCCGTGGGTAGCGACAGCGCAATGCACCGAAGCGCGAGTCTACTGGGAACAGCCATTTGGTGACGAAACCTATCGCTACTACGTCGGTATCGAATGTGGCGATCGCGCTGATGTGGTTGAACTAGCTAACAACGTGATTGCCAATACTGAGGGCTTCTGAACCATGGAAAACCAATCAACACCTATTCGTAAAAAGCCTCGAACAGTGACTATGCTCCTATCTTGGCTAGTCTTTGGCGTTTGTTTGGTGGTTGTTTTGAGCGAGATTTTGGGCTTTCAGTTGCCCGTTTGGGCTTATCAGGAACCTCAGCAAATCACCGCTCATCATCACGGCGGAATTTTGGATTTGCAAGCTATTTGGAATGAAATGGAGATCCTTTACCATGCGTCTTAGTTTCTCGAAATTGTTCCTTGGTGCTCCTCTTTTGTTGGGTGTCTTGACTACTCCCCACGTCTTTAGACCGGGGAGTAGTCGACAAAGTAACGTATCAAAAAGAGCAACTCGTCATCCAGCGCTATCACCGCCGCCAGCCTACCGATTTGCCTCAACAGGCAGACATCAGCCGAGACTGTTGGCCGGATGAGAGATTCAATGATGGGCGTTGTCTGAACCCAACTGCGGTTTGGTATAAAAGCTCAAATCCAGCTTCTGAGCAATTTTAGTGAGCGTTTCTTGCATAGCCTTGAGTCGCGTTTCAATGCCGTCGCGACGTTTTTGGCAAATCGGCCCTCGCAGTTATGCTCAGCGGTGCGCATCGCTCCCGACTGGCAACTGCGTTATATTAGACCGGCAGTTGTGAATTAAGCTCAAAAATCCTTGAAAGTCCCTCCTAGACTGGCTTTCAGCTTTTTGACGAGAAGATCTTTGAAAGTCCCTCCTAGATTGGCTTTCAGCGATTTTTAGCAGTATTTCACAACAGATCTATTGAGATCTTGCACCTTCCTCAATAAGCTGGCGTTTTCTCAATAACCCAGATTCTGAATAGCTGAAATGCCGATTCTACGGTTTGTTTGCGGTTAAAAATATAGTTCTTTTGTTCTAGTGCAAGATCTGAGTTATACCAATTCTCTGAATCTCGACTACCCATGCGGTCCCCTTTCTCCGCCGCTCCCCTGCTGATTCATCAGGATCGGTAGCGCTATTTTGCAGAATTGGTATTACGGGGTCGGAGATGAAAGTCGCTTTGGCCTCAACCCCATTTGACGCGAGCGACTTTGCGATCGCTCACACGCTGTGACAGTTTAGTGGAGGCGATGGCTTGGGCAGGGATGCTACTTTAGGCTGCCGAGTCGGGGCGATTCCATACTCTAATTCGGATCCAAAACTCTTACGGCACGCGGCAGGGGAGGTCTCTCCTAGAAGCGATTGCCCGTGCCCTTACCTCAAAGCAGACTGACTGGCTACTGGGTTGAGCAATTACGAGATTTTTAGAGGGGGGCGATCGCTGGGCTCCGTTGGTGGGCACTGTAGCGTAACGTTCCTGAAGCTTCGGGGCGGCTAGAAAATTCAGAAAATGGGTTTGGGTTCTAAGTTTTAAGGGGAGATGACCCAGGTGCCAACCAGTCTGCAAATCTGTGACATGACGACGCTGGGGGCGGCGCAGCCGCTCTGGGTGCTCGATGGTTTGACCGAGCACACTACCGTGCGTGAGCTGATTTGCCGCCGCGTCTACCAAGAGGTGCAGGACTACAACACCCATAAACCCGAATATTTTCGCGGGCTGGTGCGCCCTACCGAGGCCGAGCAAACCCTTAACGGCTATCGCCTGGCCACCCCCCGCCAACTGGACTGGGAGCAACAGGCAGAGCTGGCGATCGCCGCCTTTCTCGCTAACGGTTTCCTCATTCTCGTGGGCGATCGCCAAGTTACCGAGTTGGACGAAGCGATCGCCGTATCTCCCGAGCAGACCGTGACGTTTTTGCGGCTGGTGCCGCTGGTAGGAGGTTAACCATGACTGTACTGAGTGCCGAGCGCTGCCAGGAAATCATTTTGGCGATCGCGAACGAGGAGGGAAAATGCAATGTCTTTACCTTCACCCTGGATCACCAGCAAAAATAAATTCGGAACGAGTCTAGGGCGTTTCAGCCGATCAATGTCCCTCAATGAAGCTTGATCTGAACGAGGTATCAAGGGTTTCAGTCTGAAGAATTTTTGAATTTACAAT